>Ga0164242_10003104_pt1 | contig 19046 bp, 20 predicted proteins | sample OricomgcompostMG_FD_108783 | JGI IMG/M metagenome (GOLD analysis project Ga0164242, IMG submission 108783) | Miracle-Growth compost microbial communities from Emeryville, California, USA - Original compost - Miracle growth compost (MG) ... | reverse complement strand
TCAGCTTCCTGCTCGTCTTCGTCGCGAACACGGTGATCTCGCAGATCTACCTGATCCTCGTCCCGCCGCATGGTCCATAGCCGATGACCGCACCGAGCACCAGGGCACCGCTCGCACTGCCGAAGGCCGTGCGAGGCGCCATGCGCGGCGGCACGAGGCTCATCGACGCACTCGAGGAGCTCGGCACCCAGTTGCGCTTCTATTCGCGCGCTCTCTTCTGGCTGCCCCGCGCGGGGGTGCGGTACTGGCGCGAGGTGGCGCGGCTGGTCGCCGACATCAGCTTCGGCTCCGGTGCGCTCCTCGTCGGCGGCGGCACCGTTGCGGTCATCTTCGCGCTGTCCTTCTTCTCCGGCAGCGAGCTCGGTCTGCAGGGCTTCAAGGGCCTGCAGATCATCGGTCTGGCCCCCCTGTCAGGGGTCATCTCGGCCTACGCCAACACCCGAGAGATCGCACCGATCGTGGCGGGAGTCGGGCTGGCCGCCCAAGTGGGCTGCGGGTTCACGGCGCAGTTGGGCGCGATGCGGATATCGGAGGAGGTCGACGCACTCGAGGTGATGGCCGTCCCGTCACTGCCCTACCTCGTCTCGACCCGCATTCTTGCCGCATTCACCGCGGTGGTTCCCCTGTACCTGGTCGGCCTCTTCGCGTCGTACATCGCGACCGAGGTCGAGGTGGTCTACCTCAACCACCAGTCGAAGGGGACCTACCTCTATTACTTCCACCGCTTCCTGCCGGTGGAGGAGCTGTTCTACTCGCTGGTGAAGGCCGTCGTGTTCGCGGTGATCGTGACGTTGGTGCACTGCTACTACGGCTACACCGCCACCGGTGGGCCGGAAGGCGTCGGGCGAGCGGCCGGCCGGGCGCTTCGGACGAGCATCGTCGCGATCGTCATCTTCGACCTCGTACTCACGTTCGTGCTCTACGGCGCGAACCCGTCGGTGCGGATATCAGGATGAAGCGCCTGACCACAGCTCTGACCGGGCTGTTGTTCATCGCGCTGGTGGGAGGCCTGTCGGTGGTCGGCGTCGCGTACGGCTTCGGCGCCTTCTCGAGGTCGAAGGTCGTGACCGCGACGATCCCGAAAGCCGGTCCGGCGCTCGGTCCGGGAGCCGAGGTCGAGTACCGCGGTGTCCTCGTCGGCTCGCTGGGCCAGGTCGACCGCACCCTGCACAACGCGGTGCTCACCCTCGAGCTCGACCCGGATCAGGTGTCGAAGATTCCCGACGGCGTCACCGTCCGCCTGATGCCACGCAGCGTCTTCGGCGATCTCTACGTCGACCTCGTCCCGCCGGCTCGCGTCACCGGCCCGCTCCGGCTCCCCGCCCACCTCGTCGCCGACACGTCGACGCCCACTACCGAGCTGAACCAGGCTCTCGACGCGGGCTATCGCCTGCTGACCGCCGTCAAGCCGAGTGAGCTCAACGCGACTCTCACCGCCATCGGCACGGCGCTCGACGGGCGCGGCGCGAAGCTCGGCCGGCTCGTCGATCGGTTGGACGACTACACGACACAGCTTGCTCCGCACACCGATGAGCTCGTTCACGACCTCACGACGGTTGGCGTGGTCGCGCGGGAGCTGGCTCGGGATGCGCCCGACCTGCTTCGGACTCTGGACAACGCGATTGCGACCTCGGCGTCGCTCGCGCGCAGCCAGGGCGACCTCGCCACGGTGTTGGCGCAGGCGCCACCCGTCGCGGCGAAGACGCAGCGGCTGCTCGAGGCCAACCAGCACAAGCTGCAGCGACTGGTGGCACTGCTCGAGCCGGTGGCGAAGGTGCTCCGCCGCCATCGGGCGACCCTTGTCGATGGCGTCCTGCAGCTTCGCGCCTTCCTGGTCGGCGCGGCCAAGGCGCTCGGTCACGGACCCTGGTTGCAGGTCGTCGTCGAGCCGGACCTGAATCCGGTCGACAGCAAGGGCTACACGGCAGCGGACTGCCCGCGCTACGCGGGGACCCCGGGCAAGAACTGCCCGGACGGGACGGCGGCCCCTCGGGCAGCGCCCACGTATGCAAGCCTCACCTGGCAGCGGCTCCTGTTCGTACCGCTGGCCGCGGCCATCTCGCTGCTGGTGGATCCGTCATGAGCGTTCGTGGTGCGTCGATCAAGCTCGGGCTGTTCATGGTGTTCTCGCTTGCCCTCACGCTGGTCGTCGCGAACACGGTCACCCGGCCGCTCGGGAAGTCGACGTACACCTACCGCGCGCTGTTCAGTGACGCGTCAGGTCTTCGCGCCGGCGAGAGCGTCGAGATCGCCGGCGTACGAGTCGGCAAGGTCACCGGTCTGCGGCTGTCGGGCGACACCGTCTATCCGAACGGCGAGAGCTATCCCGACGCCGCGGTGGTGACGTTCGAGGTCGACCGGGCGCAACGCTTCACGACGGGGGCGCGTGCCGTCATCCGCTACGAGGACCTGCTCGGCGCCCGCTTCCTCGCACTCGAGCAGGCCGAGTCGACAACCGAGCAGATGCCAACCAAGGACGGCGTCTTCTATCCCGACCGCACCCAACCGGCGCTGTCGCTGACCGCGCTGTTCGATGGCTTCAGCCCGCTGTTCGATGCCCTCACTCCGCAGCAGGCCAACCGCCTCGCCGCGGATGTCGTCGCCGCTTTCCAAGGGTCAGGCGCGAGCATCACAGCGCTGTTCGACAACATCGCGAAGCTGACCGGCAACCTGAGCCGGCGAGACGCGCTCATCGCCGACGTGGTCGACAATCTCGACGTCGTGCTGAGCAGCGTCGCCGACCACGACGGTGATCTGAAGACCCTCATCGACGACCTGTCCGAGCTCACCAGCGGGTTGTCCCGCGACCGGCACCGAATCGGAGCGGCGCTGTCGGGTGTCGATCAGGTCGCGGCGTCTCTGACGGACCTGCTCAGCAAGGGCGAGCCGGTCCTACATCACGACATCGCCGACCTGTTCCTCGTTGCCGGCACGTTGGTGAAGAACCAGAAGCTGTTGGCCAAGGCGGTCGAGGCGCTGCCCGGCGGTGCGGCCGCGTTCACCCGCAGCCTCGGATACGGCACGTGGCTCGATGGGTACGTCTGCGCCGACGCCGTCCAGACCGGTGAGCTGATCGTCCCGGTCGTGATCAACGGGAAGACCTGGCATTCAGCGGTATGCCGATCCGCTCCGGCAGGAGCCGGAGGATGAGGCAGCTGAGAGCGCGTAACCCGCTAGCGCTCGGGGTCGTCGGCACCGCACTGCTGGTTGCGGCATTGCTGGCCGTCGTGATCCTGCCGCGGGTTCCGGCATTCTCCGCGGACCGCTCGTACTCCGCGAACTTCGCCCAGGCCGCCGGGTTGGCGAGCGGTGACGAGGTGCGGGTGGCGGGAATCCCGGAAGGCACGGTAACGGGCGTTCATCTCGACCGTGACGTGATCCGCGTCGACTTCACCCTCCCGAAGACCGTGCACATCGGATCCGAGACGACCGCGTCGATCGAGGTCGCCACTTTGCTCGGGACGAAGTACGTCGAGTTGACGCCGGCAGGCGCCGGGGCCCTCTCGACGAGCGTGCCGATTCCGGTCTCCCGCACGAAGGTCCCCTTCGACCTGGCCGATGTGACCAACGGCTTGTCGAGCACCGTCGGCGGCCTGGACATCCCGACACTGCGTGCTGCGCTGCGCACCGTCAGCGCGACGTTCGCGCACACACCCGATGCGACCCGCGGGCTGCTCAGGGGCATTGCGGGGATCTCGAAGGTACTCGTGTCACGGCAGTCGCAGCTTCGTGATCTGTTGGTCAGCTCGCGCGACGTCACTGCGACGTTGGCTTCGCAACGCCACACGCTCGACGCCCTGTTCACCGACGCGGACGCGGTCCTTGCAACGCTGCACCAGCGCCGCGCGATCATTCACTCCTTGTTGCAGGACGCCAGCCGGCTGGGGACAGAGCTCGACCACCTGATCTCCCACAACCGGGCCACCCTCGGCCCGTTGATCGAGCGGCTGCACGTGGTGACCACGTTGCTGCGCAAGGACGATCATGTGCTCGCGCGCGCCATCGACTTGCTGGCACCGGCCAGCCGAGGCCTGACCAACGCCACCGGAGACGGCCCTTACATCGACATCAACCTGCCGTACCTGCTGTTGCCCGACAACGTGCTGTGCGGCTTCTCGATAGCGACGGGTTGCCGATGAGGCGCCGGGTGCTTGTCCTGGGAGCGGCGCTCGCCACATCGGTGGCGATCGTGGCGGGTGCCGTCCTCGTCGCCGTTGGCCTGCTGACCGCGGGCCCGCGGATGCACATCACGGCGTACTTCACCGAGAGCAACGGCATCTACGCCGGCAACCACGTCGACATCCTCGGGCTGCCGGTCGGCACTGTGAGCTCGGTGACGCCGGAACCATCGCGGGTGAAGGTGGTGCTGAGCGTTCCTGCCGGTACGAAGATCCCCATCGACGCGCAGGCGTTCATCGTTCCGCCGTCGGTGATCAGCGACCGGTACGTCGGGCTGAGCCCGGCGTGGAGCGGCAGCGGTCCGACGATGCCCGACGGCTACGTGCTGCCGGTGAGCCGCACGCATGAACCGGCCGAGTTCGACCAGCTCGTCGGCTCGTTGACCACACTGTTCAACGCGCTCGGCCCCGAGGAGGCGGGCGCCAAGGGCGCGGTTGGCCGACTGATCAAGGTGCTCGCCGCGAATCTCCAGGGCAACGGCGCGAGCCTGCGGCAGAGCATCGAGGGACTGGCGACAGCGACCGGCACACTGAGCGCTGACGGAGGGGTCCTGGCTGAGCTGATCGAGAACCTGGACGTGCTGAGCCAGAACCTCGCTGCGCGTACCGGGAGGATCGGCTCGTTCGAATCTCATCTCGCGGACGCTACGGGCGAGCTCGCGAAGGAGCGCGGCGACATCACCGCAGTCGTCGACAACCTGTCAACCGGTCTGCTCTCCTTGGCGTCGTTCATCCGCTCGCACCGTGCTTCCCTGCACGGCGACGTGCATGATCTCGCCGTCGCGACCAGCGTCCTGCTGCGTCACGAGCGGGCCCTTGTCGAGACCCTCGACAATCTCCCGCTCGCGGCACAGAACCTAGCTCGGGTCGGGCGCAACGGCGCGATCATCGTCCGTCATGCCGACGTCGGTCAGAACGAAACGATCTTCGCGCTGCGGCAGCAGCTCTGTGCCGCCCTGGGTCCGGTGTGCTCAGTGCTCACCGGGTTGGGCTCGCCACGCGATCCCCAGGCATCGGCTTTGGAAAGGCTGTTCGGGGTCGCGCGATGATGCGAAGCGTCAGAGCGCTCACGACGCTCTTCGTTGCCGTCTTTGTGGCGACGGCGTGCGGTCCCGGCCTGCAGGACTTCTCGATCGGGCGCAGCGTCGGTGGGCCGTCCTACCACTTGACAGCCGTCTTCGACGACGCCGCCGGATTGCCGATCGGCGGCCGGGTCGAGCTGCGTGACGTCGAGATCGGCAAGGTCACGTCGATGACCACTCATGGCTTCCGCGCCTACGTGCACCTGGTGATCCGTAAGTCAGTTCAGCTGCCGGTAGGCACCCGCGCGACGCTCGCACTGACGACTCCGCTCGGCGAGGAGTACGTGAACCTGCTGCCGCCCGCCGGGGGAGGCGGGGTCGGCTACCTCGTTGACGGCGGGGTCATCAAGGCGACGAACCGCTCGCCGGATGTCGAGGACCTGCTCTCGGCGTTCTCCGCTGTCCTCAACGGCGGCGGCATCAGTCAGATCTCGACGATCGTGCGGGAGCTCGACGCGGCGCTGCACGGCCGTGCCGCCAGGGGCAAGGCGCTGATTGCCCGCCTCAACGGCGTGCTGGGCGAGCTCAATGCGCACTCGGCGGCGATCGACGACACGCTGCAGGCACTCGCGGACGTCTCGGGCCGGCTCGCTGCGCAGCACCGTCTGTTGGTTCGGGGGCTGCGCGAGCTGCAGCCCGGCATCAAGGACCTCCACGCCGACACCGCCGCGTTCACCGAGCTGCTGACGCGACTGTCGACCCTCGGTCTGACGGCGACACAGGTGCTCGACTCGGTGCAGGGCACTTTGCTCACCGACCTCGACGATCTTGCCCCGACGCTCGACACCCTCGTCTCGCTGCGGGGCAAGCTCGGCTCGACGTTGCAGGGTCTGCTCGACTTCGCGCGACTGCTGAACCGTGCGATCCCGGGCGACTACCTGAACCTCGTCGGAACGATCAAGGTGCCATGAGGACGCGACTGCCGCTCGGGCGACTCGGGCTCTTCGGTGCCGTAGGCGCGGTGTGTCTTGCCTACGTGATGTTCAGCGTGGTCGGCTCACAGACGTTCCGGGGGAGCTACCGCGTCGTCGTCGAGATGCCCGAGACCGGGGGCCTGTTCCCCGGAAGCCAGGTCACCTATCGCGGTGTCCCCATCGGGACGGTCAGCTCGATCGACATCACGAGCCGCGGCGTGGCCGCCAACATCGACATCCACGACTCGGTGCGGATCCCCACGGCCACGAAGGCGGTCGTCGCCGACCGCTCGCCGGCGGGCGAGCAGTACCTCGACATGCAACCGGCGGGGTCCGGTCCGCCCTACCTGCGGGATGGCTCGGTCATCGCACCCGCCGACACGGCGCGACCGCCGTCACTGGCCGGCTTGCTCAGCGCGGTCACTTCATTCGCCAACTCGGTAGATCTCGACGATCTGCGTACCGTCTTCCGCGAGCTGAACGTCGCCTTCGAGGGGACCGGGCCGGCGCTCGGTGCGCTGATCGACCACAGCGCGAGACTTGTCGCACAGCTCGAGGCGGTCACGCCGCAGACGGTCGATCTCCTGCGCTCCGCCGGCACGCTGCTGGACACCCAGGTTGGGCACAACGACGACCTGCGGTCATTCGCGAAGTCGTTGCGCTTGCTCTCGGACACGATTCGTGCTGACAACCCGAAGACGGCGAGACTGATCGAGGCGTCGCTCGAGGCGACGCAAGAGGTCGCACCCGTTCTGGTCAACGACTCGCATGACATCGGGATCCTGCTCGCCAACCTGGTGACGACCGGCCAGATCGCGGTCGCCCGACTGCCCGGGCTCAAGGCGCTCGTGCTGGCGTTGCCCGACGGCCTGCACGCGCTCGCGGCGTCGGTGCACGGCGACCACGTGATGTTCAAGCTGCTCGATCAGCCGGGCACCTTCTGTGCGTACCCGCACACCCGCCGGCGCACGCCGTTCGATCCGCGCCGGGGGCCACCGATCACCAACGGATACTGCACCAACCCGCTGCCGATCCAACAGCAGCGAGGTGCCGCCAACGCCCCCCGACCACCTGGCGACGACACTTGGCGTGCCGCCTATACGACAGGAGCACGATGAACACCCGCGCGATGCTTGGTGGCGCCACCGCCACCGTGATGATCGTGGGCGCGATCGCGGCGAGTGTGCGCACTCACGACCTCGCCGGTGACAAGTCGAGGCTCGAGCACAGCCTCTCGGCGTACGAGCTGTCGGCGCTGCAAGCCGCCCGCAGCTACGCGACGACCTTTGCGACGTACCGGTATGACGACCTCGACGCGGACTTCGCGGCCACCGAGGCGCACTCCGTCGACCCGTTCCTCTCGCAGTACCGGAGTACGACGGGGCAGCTGCGGGACACGCTGACGAAGGCACGGGCTACCTCGTCGGCGAAGATCATCAGCGCCGGCCTTGCTGCCATCAGCTCGGGCCAGGCAGTCGTCGACCTGTTCCTCGATCAGACGATCGTCAACGCCAGGGGTTCACACGAGGACGCGCAGCGAGTCGAGATGACGCTGGTCCGCCGGGACGACCGGTGGGTGATCAGCAACGTGGTGTTGCCCTGACCCCCCCCACCCGCCCGCGTTTCGCCTGGGCAATGTGGCATTGCCCACGTGATTCCGCGGATTTGGGGCCGATTCGTGGGGGCAATGCCACATTGCCCACACGCACACGGATCGGCTAGCCGGTGAGCTGCTTTGCGACGGCGTTCATCAGCGGCAGCAGATCGACCTCGGAGAACGCCGCCACCTCGGTGGCGATTCGCTCCCGCATGTAGCGAGCGATGTGCTTTCGCAGCTCGCGTTCCACGATGCCGGAACGTGCCAGCACGCGTGCCTGAATGCCCTTGGGGCGGATGTCGACGTCGACGTCTCGGTAGGTCGGCGAATCCGGAACGACGCACAACGAAAGCGGCGGCGCGAGCACGACGGTGAAGGCCACGCGAACGGCCGCGTCGACATCGAAGTGATGCTTGGTGCCCGCGGCGGTGACGTCGACATCGAGTGCCGCCGGAATGGAAACCTGGTAGCCGAGCGGGTCCGGTGTGGTGACGAGCACGGACGGTTCCCCGATTCGGCCGACCGCGTGAGCGGTGGCAACGCCGCCCGGACCGGCCTCCACCGGGCCGACACGGACGGCCTCGCCGGTGATGGCGTAGATGACGGCGCTGATCCGTTGCGCGTTCACGGCCTCACGCACGAAAGCCTCGCCGAACTCCGCATAGGACATTCGTTGGACTTCGACGGTCACTGCAGACCCTCCATGAAGCGGGCAACCTCGCGGTCGCGGATCGCGGTCACCGACAGGGCGGCGTAGAGCTGGCTGAGCAGGAAGTCCTCGACGGTGCGCCGTGGCAGGTCGCGGTGCGTCAGCCAGTCCGCGGCGGCCGCCTCCGCCGCCGCTATCCAGGTGCTGAGAGCCAACCGCGCCTCCGGGCTGACCTTGCGAAGGCCCATGCCCTCCACCAGCCGGTCGTGAAGTGCCGCGCGCACCTCGTCGACGATCGATCCGATCGCGCCGTCCTGGGCGCCGGGATGTCCGGTGAGCAGGGCCTGGAAGCCGGTGGCGTGCTCCTCCGCGAAGTCGAAGAAGCGGCGGATCGCCTCGACGAGCCGGTCCAGCGGCGGGGCGTCGTGCGGCGGGTCGAGCAACGCCAGCATCTGGTCGGCGGCGGTTCGCATCGCGGCGACGTAGATCTCGTTGCGGCCGCCGAAGTATCGGTAGGCGAGGGCGCGGGAGACGCCCGCTTGTGCGGCGACGTCGTCGAGCGTCACCTCCGCGGCGGGGCGGGCGCTGAACAGCTCGAGCGCGGCGGCGATGAGCTCCTGCCGCCGGTCGGCTATTGAAAGTCGGCGCCGTGTCATTATTAGATTGGCAGTCTACTAGTCCGAATCGATGTTCGGGGTGATTGGCATGGCGGTGGCGACCTTCTTCGTCGAGTCCGCTGGGGTGAAGCTCGCCGTCCACGAACGCGGTCATCGGGACGCTCCCACGGTTCTGCTCGTCCACGGCTATCCCGATACCTCCGCGACGTGGGAGTCGGTAGCCGAGGAGCTCGCCCACCGGTTCCATGTCGTGACCTACGACGTGCGCGGTGCGGGCGAGTCGGACCGGCCACGCCGGAAGTCGGCGTACAAGCTGGATTTGCTGGCGGCGGACATCCGGGCGGTCGCGGACGCCGTCTCGCCACATGCGCCGGTCCACCTCGTCGGTCACGACTGGGGCTCGGTGCAGGGCTGGGAGGCGATCACGGATCCGGAGATGCAGTCACGGTTCGCGTCGTACACGTCGATCTCGGGACCGGCACTTGATCACGCCGCCGCGTGGGTTCGCGCCCGACTGACTCCCCGTGGTCTGCCGGCCGTGCTCAAGCAGTCACTGAAGTCCTGGTACATGAACCTGATGCACATCCCGGGCCTGATGCCGGTGATGTGGCGGATCGGAATGGCGAAGTCCTTCGAGCCCGCCGTGCGTCGGATCGAAGGGTTGCCCAAGCGTGAGGGCGACGCATGGCCGGCACCGACACTCGCCAAGGACGGCGGTCGCGGCGTGCTGATCTACCGCGCGAACATCCTCCCCGGCCTTCGCCACCCCCGAGAGCGCCGCACGACGGTGCCGGTGCAGGTGATCGCGCCGACCGGCGACCGCTACATCTCGCCGGAGCTTGCGACGTCGGACCTGGCGCAATGGACCGATCGGCTGTGGGTACGACGGGTGCGGGCCGGCCACTGGGTGCAGCACAAGTCACCGCACGGGGTGGCGCAAGCGATCACGGATCTCGTGACCCACCTCGAGGGCGAGCCGGAGTCCCGGTCGCTGAGGCGCTACCGAGTCGGCGAAGCGGGCGCGAAGCCGGCCGGGGAGTTCGCCAACCAGCTCGTGGTCGTGACCGGAGCGGGCAGCGGCATCGGGCGGGAGACGGCGCTTGCGTTCGGCCGGCTTGGTGCGGAGGTCGTCATCGCGGACCTCAACGAGAACGCCGGTGAGGAGACCGCATCCGAGCTGCGCGTCGCGGGGGCGAGGGCGCACTCCTATCAGGTCGACGTCGCCGACCTCGCGTCGATGGAGGACTTCGCGAAGCGGGTCGTCGCCGATCACGGCGTGCCGGACATCGTCGTGAACAACGCGGGCATCGGCATCGCCGGTCGCTTCCTCGACACCACCGCCGCGGACTGGGAGCGGATCGTCGACATCAATCTGCTCGGCGTCGTGCACGGCTGTCGCCTGTTCGGGGCCGCAATGGCTGACCGCCTCGAAGGCGGCTACATCGTCAACGTTGCCTCCGCCGCGGCATTCACGCCGAGCCGGATGCTGGCGGCGTACTCGGCCACGAAGGCAGCGGTGCTGATGCTGTCCGAGTCGATCTCAGCGGAGTTCGGCGACTACGGGATCGGCGTCTCGGCGATCTGCCCGGGCCTGATCAACACCCCTATCACGACCTCTACGCGGTACGTCGGGGTCAGCGACACCGAGAGCCGTGAGGCCGGCAAGAAGATGGCCAAGCGGTACGCCCGCCGCAACTACCCGCCGTCGAAGGTTGCCGACGCGATCGTCAAGGCCGTGCGCGAGCGCAGGCCCGTCGTACCCGTCACTCCTGAGGCGGTGGGCGCACGCATCATGTCGCGGCTGTCGCCGGGCTTCATGCGCCGACTGGCCCGGGTCGAGGTGAAGTGACGCATCAGATCAAGCCGCGTCGGGTCAGCTTTGACTGGGAGCCGACCCCGCTGGCGTGGATCCCCGGTGAGCCGGTCACGTCGCACATCATCGACGTGCTGCATCTGCTCTTGCCCGCGGGCGAACGCTGGTTCGTTCATGTCTACAAGCAGGCCATGCCGCTGATCGAGGACGAGCAGCTCAAGGCCGACGTCAAGGGGTTCATGGGCCAGGAAGCCGTCCACTCCCGTGCGCATGCAGCCGTCCTCGACCACTTGCGCGACAACGGCCTGAACCCGGATCCGTTCACCCGCCGCATCGACTGGCTGTTCAACAAGCTGCTCGGTGACGACTCGATGCGGCTGATCCCGCGGAAGCGATGGCTGCTCGAGCGGGTGGCGATCATCGCCGCGATCGAGCACTACACCGCAGTGCTCGGCGCCTGGATCCTCGACTCGCCCGCACTCGATGCGGCCAAGGCGGATGCGACGATGCTCGACCTGCTGCGCTGGCATGGCGCCGAAGAAGTCGAGCACCGCAGCGTCGCGTTCGACGTGTTCCGCGAGGTCAGCAACTCCTGGTTCGCGCGGCTGCGCACGATGGTCGTCTCCGCTGCCGCGATGGCCTACCTGTGGCGGCGCGGGATGCGTTACCTGTGCGGCGCCGATCCGACGTACACCGGCCCGATGCCCAAGTTCGCCGACTTCCGCCGGGCCGCGAAGAAGGGCCTGCTCCCGATGCCTTCGCTGCTGGTGTTTGCCATCCCGCGCTACTGCAAGGCGAGCTACCACCCCTCACAAGAAGCCGACACGGCCGTCGCACTCGAGTACCTGGCGAGGTCGCCAGCGGCGGTCGCGGCCGGCTACGCGGCGTGACTATCTGAACTGGCAGTAGATGTTCGCTTCTGTCGCCCGGTTGGGTCGGACGACAACGGCATGCGGTGCCACGCACCGGTCATGGTGCCCGTTGACTTTGGCGTATGCGCTGCCGCCCCTGAGGGTGTAGGTGCCGCGTGGCGCGGAGAACGAGAAGGCGCCGGCGCCGTCCGTCCGACGGTGGGCGACGACCCGACCATCTCGGGCGAGCGTGAGGTGGCCGTAGATGTGTGCGGGTCTGCTCCGAGCCGGACCTCCCACGCCGAGCAGATGCCCATGAATCAAGCCGCGATCGACGAGGAACGCCAGGCGGAGGATTCGCTGGAACTCGGCGGTGGGCTCGAGGCCGGTCAGCGAGAGGCCGTCGCGCACCACGCTGAGACCAGAGCAGCTACCTCCGGGGTACTGCAGCTTCCAGGTGTGCCCTGCTGACCTGATGATGATCCGGAAGGACCACGACGGACCGATACCTCCGATGCATGTCGCGGGCGGGTGAGTGGGGGAGGCGTTGAAGGCTGTCGTGAGAGCGCGCGACGCGGCTGGGGTGAACGAGATCGTTCGCGCTGACTGGACCACCCCGTTCAACGTGTGTCTGGTCTTCGTGACGACCACGTGGCTCGCGGCCACCGGGATCGTCTCAGCGCCAACCCGCACCGGGTGCGCCGCGGCCTCAGCAAAGGCTGCGACGATCACGCGCCGGCGGGTGAGCTTCTCCATCTCCATGTAGAGCTCGACGTCGGCGACATAGGCCGGTGGGTGAGTTGGGTCCCAGTGAAGAAAGCCCTGGCCGGGCGGATTCTCGGCCCGCGAGGTCGGGAGGCCATGGCCTGACAGCGTCAGGCCTGGCGAATGGATCCTCTTGAGGGCGCGGTAGACGGCGTCGGAGGACCCGGCGACCGTCCAGTAACGCGCGCGAACGACCAGGTTCCCGACGCCGATCGTCTCGTCGGGAGCGCGAAGATCCTTCGGGGGTGCGCCGGTGAACGGAACCTCGCCGGGAAGGTGCGGTGCGTGCGCGGCCAGGCGGTCGGCGTACCGGATCGTCTGGTGGTCGCGTTGCTGAACCTGAGCGAGATAGGAAGCCGAGGTCGGGGTTGGTGCCATCGGCGCTGCGGCGAGCGCCTTCGACTCGCGAGTGGCATCGCCACTTCCGCTGCACGCTGCCGCCGCTAGCAGGGCGATCGCGATTGCGATCCCGACGCGGGAAGGTTTCATCGCCTACCTGCGCTGACAGTACGTATCGAGGTGCGTGATCTTCCCGACGCGCACCGTCACGGGGTGGGAGGCGCGACAAGGCGCTCGCTCACCGTTGACGTGGAACTGGGGCGTGTGCCCCACCAAGGTGTAGCGGCCGGGCGAGATCCCGAACGAGTACGTGCCGTTCCTCGGGACTTTCACGCTCATCGCCGCCTGACCGTCGGGTCGCAGGACGTCGATCCGGCCGCGCTGCGGCGACGGCAGCGCGCCTGCAGGTCCGCCGACAGCGAGGAACATACCGGTGATCACGCCGTGGGCGCCGACCGACGGCTTCTGTACCGGTACGCCGGGATGGGTCCGCACGGCCGGCCCGCCGCTGCTGCAGCCGGCAAGGGCAGCAGCGGCGAGCCCGACGGTGAGTGCTCTGGTGGCGACCGTCACGACCATGAGACGCCGCCCGGGCTCGGTCGGTTGCAATCAGCGTGACAGGCTCGGGCCATGGAAGCCGAGCTGAACGTCCTGGGTGAGCCGCTCGAGCCGTGCGGCACCGACCCGGTGACCGGCTTCTACCGGGACGGCAACTGCAACTGCGGTCCCGAGGACGTCGGGAACCACTCGGTGTGTGCCGTGGTGACCCGCGAGTTCCTCGCCCACCAGGTCGCGGTCGGCAACGACCTCGTCACGCCGCGCCCGGAGTGGCACTTCCCAGGCCTCGTGCCCGGCGACCGCTGGTGCGTCGTTGCGGCTCGTTGGCTGCAGGCGCACCTCGACGGCATGGCATGTCCCGTCGTACTCGCATCCACCAACCAACGCGCGCTGGACATCGTGCCGCTCGACATCCTCCAGCAGTACGCCGCTGACGTGCCGGGAGACCTGAGCGACCTGCTTTGATGACGGCGTGAGGCCGCTTGCTCACGCGGTGCTCGCCGACGAGTGGAAGGGCTGAGCGCGGGGCACGATCTCCGCATGACAGCCACGACCGCCATCCGTCGCTCGAGCGCGACGAAGAGCCGGTTGAAGCCGAAGCCGGCGATGGTGAAGGTGGCGCGGTTCGGGCTTGCTGCGCGCAGCGCGTTCTACCTGCTGCTCGCCGGCCTGGTCGTGCACCTGGCGGTCAGCGGCGGGACCGGACCGCAGGCCGACGCGAAGGGTGCGTTGGAGACCGTTGCTGGCAACCCGGTCGGTGAGGCAGCGATCATCGCGGTCGCCATCGGATTCCTCGCTTTCGGCGTCGCCCGACTGTGGAGCGCTTGGCAGGACGAGAAGCCGAGCGTCTGGCGACGAACCACCGCGGCGCTGCAAGGCGGGTTCTATCTCGTGCTGATGTGGATTCCGTTGTCCTACGTCTTCGGCAACCGGGCGACGGGCAGCAACAAGTCACAGCACCGGATGGCCGGCGACCTGTTGGGACTGCCGGCGGGCCGTGAGCTCGTCGCCGCTCTCGGAGTGATCGTCATCGTGGTCTGCTCGAACCAGATTCGTACGGCGCTGACCCAGGAGTACGCCGACGGGATGCAGCTGAGAGGTGCGCCGGCGTGGGTCAAGCGGCTCGTCCATGCCGCGGCGATGTTGGGCATCCCGGCGCGGGCACTCGTCTTCGTCCCCCTTGGGGTCTGCCTCATCGTTGCCGCGGTGCAGTCCGACGCCAGTCATGCCAAGGGTCTGGACCAGCTGCTGGGAACGTTGGCCGGGCAGTGGTGGGGTGTCGTGCTGCTCGCCGTCGTCGCGTGCGGACTGATGGTGTTCGCGACGTACTCGATCCTGGAAGCCCGCTATCGGAAGGTGCTGCGCGCCGAGTAGCTACTCGGCGCGTTTGCGGGACTCCGAGGCGGCCCAGGCGAAGACGCCCTTCGCCATCGTCGACGACTCGAACTCCGCCCGCTTCGCGAAGACCTCCGCCCGCACCCGGTGCACGCCGGCGTCCGACGGAGCCGCCAGGGATGCAATCTCAGCGAGGTGCCCGGCGAGCCGTAGCGACTCGCCATCTCCGACGGACGCGATAGCAGCGGCGCGATCAGCAAGCACCGATGCCCCACCGGCGAGCGAAGCGAGCTCGGCGGCAACAACCGCGTCGGGCGCCGGCTTGAGCGATGCCGGGTTGCCGTCGTACCAGCCGCCGTAGAGCCGCCACACGTTGCGTACGACGAACTCCGGCTCGTCGTAGACCGGACGCAGGTATGGCTTCTCCAACAGGTCGGCCGGGGCCTTGACCGTGTGGATGATGTCGTCGAGCCGAGCCCCCTGGTTCATCAACGCGACCGTCTGCTCGTGCAGCGACTCGAGCAGCGCTGCGGTATCGAGCAGCGCGGTCTTCACCCGGTCGGCGCCGACGACGGGCACGCCATGACCCGGCAGCAGGAACTCGGCGTTCAGTGCTGCCATCTTGCGGAGCGCATGCGCCCACTCGATCGGATAGCGCTGCACCTTCTGCGGGTTGCCGGCGTTGGGGGAAGCCCAGATGAAGAGGTCGCCGCTGCACAGCACCTTCTTCTCCGGGATCCACGTCCAGGTGTGGTCGTCGGTCTCGCCGCGGGCGTGGTTCAGCTCGATCGTCACGCCGCCGATGACGAGCGTCATCTGGTCGCGGTAGGTGACGTCGGGATAGCGGTAGTCCATCGGCCACTGAATCCCCGGCGCTTGGAACTGTCGCTGGTTGATCACGGCGTTGTAGCCATTGGTCAGCTTGTAGCGGTCAAACCGCAACGGCAGCGCCTCGTGGGCGATGACCTGCGGCGCTCGCCAACCCTTGTCCTTGGCTTCGGCCTGGAACACCGGTACGCCGAACACGTGGTCGACGTGACCGTGGGAGTAGACGGCGGTGTGCAGCGGCTTGTCCGACCACTGCCGGACCGACTCGTGCACCGACTTCGCGGTGATCTCGCTGCCGGTGTCCACGAGGAAGAGGCCGTCATCGGTCGACAGCGCCGACACGTTGGCGAAGGTCGGCAGGAAGGCGACGCCGTCGGTGACCTCCTCGAGGCCGCTCTGCGCGAACAGCTGGTGGCCGCTCTCGATCGTGTCGAGACCGCGCCAGAGCCGGTCCGCGTAGTCGAGCGTGGCACCCATCGGCTATCTCCGTTCTCTTGCTGCCGGCATCCACTCGGTGCCGGCAGTCTCATCAATCCGCGACACGAGTCGATCACCGACCGGCTCGACAAGCGAGAGGAACTCCGCCGTCAGCTCCGCACCGAGCGAGCGCCAAGCGAGCTCACAGATCGCATCGGTGCGTTCCTCGATTCGCTCCCGCAGGGCCAGCCCGGCGTCGTTGACGACGCCGGATGTGGCGAGCCCGCGGGCCTCGAGGTCGGCGTAAGCAGACGAGAGCGCAGCATCGTCGGACCCGCGGCTACGCGGGATCCAATCCTTCGGGTAGTTCAAAAAGGCGTTGTGCAACAGGCCGGCCTGCGTCGCCGAGATGCCTTCGGACGTGAGCACGGCGAAGTGGGTGTCACCGCGCCACTCGCGGATGCAGTTGACGGCAAGCCACGCAGACAACAGCGGATCGGAGGGCCGCGCCTGCTGCCGATGGGCGGCGAACAGGGCGCGTCCGGAGACCGGCAAACCGTCGGCCGCCGCCCACAAGGGCCCGGCGAGCGAAGCGAGCGAGTCACAGATCTCCGGCACATACGTCCGCAGACCGCGCACAACGGCGTCGTTACGGGCCTGGATGATCGCGTCGTACGTCGTGTGCTGCTCGGTGATCTGCAGCGCCGCGGCGATGAACTCCGGCAAGATCGAGTAGAAGGTCGCTGCGACGACCTGCGCCCCGGCGGGTGCGAGCGGCGCCGAGCGGCTGGCGATGTAGGTGACGCCGCCCATGTCGATGCCGAGCGCCTTGTAGTTCTCGAGCGCGATCGGGTCCCAGTAGATCCACCCGATCAGCCGGTGCGAGGCGAACGAAGCACGCGCGGACAGCGTGGTCCAGTCGTCGGCCATGGTGGACGAATTCCTATCATCTGTCAGTCCACATGACAATAGGTTGGAAGCGGCGGCCACGGCTTTGTGGAGCAACGCGCGACGCTTCGCCGTTGCTAGCCTTTTCTGCGTGGTTGCACTCCCAGCAGAGCTCCCCATCGAACCCGAGCCGCCGGCAATCGATCTGAGCCTTCGGCGCGACTTCCACGACTTGCGCGCCGACCGCAAGGACGAGCTGTGGAGCGTGGGCTACATCGCGTTGTCCTGGGCGGCGGTGGCCGGGTCGGTCGCCATGTTCTGGAAGCGCCGTACGCCGGCGAGCGCGGTCGCCGCCATCGCGGTCATCGCGTCACGGCAGCAGGCGCTGCTCAACGTCGAGCACGACGCGCTGCACCGCTCGCTTGCGCGTAACCGCAAACTCAACGACACCCTCGGCCTGGTCACGGCCGCCGCGCCCTGCGGCTCTGGATTCCGGTCGACGCGCATCCACCACCTGCGTCACCACCGGCTGCTCAACACTCCGGATGACCCCGACGGCATCCTGCACCAGGGGCCCCATCTCGCTACGCGCAAGGGATTGCTGCGCCACCTCTTCGAGGGCTTCACTGGGATCTATGCGATCAAGCTGCTGCGGCGCCGAGAGGGCTGGGTCGACGCCGAGACGGCACGCAAGGACAAGCGGGACATCGCGCTGGTACACGTCGGCCTCTGGGCGATCTTCGCCCGTCTCACCGCGTGGTGGACCTACCCGCTGCTCTGGCTCGCCCCGCTGACGACGGTGACCGCCGGTGTCCTCGTCGCCCGCAACTACGTTGACCATGCGCTGGTCGGCGAGGAGCTCGACGCGTACCCCGACCGCCGCGTCTCGGTCGACGTCAATCAGGTGGAGGGCGCGAACCTCTCGCCGTACAACATGAACTGGCACGCCGAGCACCATCTCTTTCCCTGGATTCCGGCAAGGCGGCTGCCGGAAGCGGCGCGCCGACTCGCGGCCCGCGAGGAGGCTCCGACGAGACTCGTGCGCAAGAGCTACCTGGGCGCTCTGATCAAACACCTGAAGCTGCTGCCTTGAGCCTGCGTACCGTCCGGCGACCGTGCGCGTTGTGTGGCCACACCGACGCCACCGTCTTGTGGCGCGGTCACGAGCACGAGTACCCCGAGACGACGGACGAGACGTTCGCGGTCGTGAAGTGCGACACCTGCGGGCTTGGCCGGCTCGACCCGTGTCCGGACGTCAGCGAGCTCGACACCATCTACCCGCCGACGTACTACAGCTACAACATGGTCAGCGACCGCCGTCCCGATGGCCAGCTTCGGCTGAAGGAGAAGGTGTCGCTGAAGTACACGGGCCAGGTGTTGGCGTCGGCGATGGCGAGGGCGGGAGTCGCCGAGAGCGACGAGGTGAAGCTGCTCGACGTCGGTTGCGGTGACGGGCGGATCCTCGACTACTACCGGGCTAGTCGACCCGCGGGCATGGTCGAGACGTGGGGCCTCGACATCAACGGCGACGCCCTTGCGATTGCTGAGAAGGCCGGTCACAGATGCGTGCAGGGCGCTTTCGAGAACGAGAACGACCTGCCGAAGGGCTACTTCGACATCGTCGTCGCCCGTCATGTGATCGAGCACGTCGAAGATCCGGTCGTCTTCACCCGCAACGCCGCCGAGCTGCTGCGGCCCGGTGGCGTCTTCCTCGTCGCCACCCCCGACTTCGGGTCACCGGATGCCAAGAAGTTCGGCGGCCACTGGGGCGGCAACCACTTCCCGCGGCATTGGTGGTTCTTCGACGGTGAGGCAATGCGCAAGGTCGCCGAGCACGTCGGTCTCGAGTGCGTCGCGGTCGAGTACGAGCTCAACCCGGTGTTCTGGACGTGGACCATGCACTCCGCCCTCAAGGACCGCTACCCCGATGCCAAATGGGTCGACGCGGTCTTCCCGCCGGTGTCGATCTTCTACGGCGGTCCGCGCAGCTTCCTGCTGCAAGGCGCATTCACGGTGGTGGACTCGCTGTTCCGCAAGCGCACCGGGATGACGGGCAGCATGATCGCCACCCTCCGCAAGCCTGTGAGGTAGACCACTTCCAGGCAGGCTTGCCTGTTTGTTATTTTCGCCGTACCGTTCGGGTGTGTCGAAGCGGCCGGAGCCAGCGCCTCGCCGCTCCCAGGCGGAGCGGACCGAGCTGATGCGGACTCGCCTG
>Ga0164242_10003102_pt1 | contig 19051 bp, 13 predicted proteins | sample OricomgcompostMG_FD_108783 | JGI IMG/M metagenome (GOLD analysis project Ga0164242, IMG submission 108783) | Miracle-Growth compost microbial communities from Emeryville, California, USA - Original compost - Miracle growth compost (MG) ... | reverse complement strand
TTCGAGGGTGAACTGGAACAGGGTCGAGATCCCACGCGGGTTGCGGTTGTCCACCGACTGGTAGAGCTCTAGCCGATGCAGCCCGACGTCGTCAAAGAGATGGTCGATCACGATGATGCAGCCGCGAGCAACGGCGCCTTGTCACCCACTCGGGTGTCGCCCCACAGCACGAGTTCAGCCCGCGTGCTACCCGCCTCGCCCAGCAGTGCCGTCGTCTCGCCGTAAAGAAGCCCGTTCGTGACGATAGCGAAGTTGGCGGCGATGCCGCGAGCCGCCAGACGTTCGAAGTCGCGCCTGTGCGCGAGAAAGGCGACGCCGTCGTGGTCGCGTTCCCAGTCGCTCGACGGCGGCCACCATGGCCGGATGACATCGCCGTTGGCGATGCACGCCTCAGACCAGGACGGGCCGTCCGCCGCTCTCAGCGCTCGGACCTCCAGGACGCCGCCGCGGTACTCGAAGGGCCCGTAGTCGCTGATGATCGGCGCACGTCCGCGGCGACGCCGGATGGCACGCGCTGTGGCTCGTGCCCGTCGCGCCAGCAAGCGCAGATGGTCAGCGGCGGCGACAGCTGACGGGGGCTGACGGATCGAGTCTGTGTCCTCAGGCAAGGCGGCTCTCCGGCGATCTCGTGCCAAGGTGGTCGAGCCTGTTTCACAGCCCTTCCACATGCTTAGGCAGACCTTAGCCTACGCAGGATTTATATGGGTTAATATGGACTAGGTCGGACGTCAGACACATGCTCAGTTGGTGGGCCCGACTGCCGATGTTCCAATCGGCGAACTTCTTTCGCGCCGGGTCTCGCGTGCTCGCTGAAGCTGGGCGCAAGCAACAGTAGGGGCGGACGTGGACGTTGACCACCAGCTGATTCTCGGCCTGCCCATCGCCGCCATCGCCCTGCCCGACGCGCTCGAGTTGTGCGACGAGGCGATCGCTACCGATGGCCGGGTGCAGTGGGGTGTCGTCAACGCGGCGAAGATGGTTCGGATGCGCAAGGACCGAGCTTTGCGCGAGTCGCTACTGCGTTGCGACTATGTGCTCGCCGACGGTCAGTCGGTGGTCTGGGCCAGCAGGTTTCTGCGGCGGGCCCTGCCGGAGCGAGTGGCGGGCATCGATCTGTTCGAGCGGCTGCTGGAGAAGGCCGAGGCCGACGGGCGTTCGGTCTATCTGCTCGGCGCGACCCAGCAGACCCTCGACGGGCTGCTGGAACGGCTGGCGCAGCGCTTTCCGGCGCTGATCCTGGCCGGCGCCCGCGACGGCTACTTCGCGCCCGGGCAGGCTGCGGCGGTGGCGGCCGAGATCAGGGCGTCGAAACCCGACATGGTCTTTCTCGGCATGAGTTCGCCGAAGAAAGAGGTCTTTCTGGCCGATTACGGCGACGCGCTCGGGGCTGCTGTGCTGCACGGCGTGGGCGGCTCCTTCGATGTGCTCGCCGGGGTCACGGCGCGCGCGCCCCGGCGATGGCAACGGGCCGGGCTCGAGTGGCTGTACCGGCTGCTGCAGGAACCCCGTCGCTTGGCCGGCAGATACCTGTCGACCAACGCGGTGTTCATCGCTTTGGTCGTCAAGGAGCGGTTCAGGGCGACGCCGCGCTATGTGGGCGCCGACCGGTGACGGCGGCGGACCACGACTGCCAGCGGCCACCGGTGCGATCGCAGATCAGCAGACGAACTGGAGCGACGATGGACGAAGTGTTCAACGGCAGCGTCACGGTAGTAGGCCTTGGCTACATCGGCCTGCCTACCGCGGCGGCCTTGGCCATCCGAGGCATCGACGTCACCGGTGTGGACGTCAACCCGGCGACGGTCAAGGCCATCAACGACGGGCGGGTGCCCTTCGTCGAGCCCGACCTCGCCGCGGCTGTCAGCGGCGCGGTGGCGATGGGCAGGCTGATCGCCACGGACCAGATGACGCCCACCGACGCCTACATCATCGCGGTGCCGACACCGTTCCTCGACGACAAGTCGCCGGATCTCAGCTACATCCGCAGCGCGGTCGAGTCGATCGCTCCGATGCTCGCCGGCGGCGAGGTGATCGTGCTGGAGTCGACCTCGCCGCCTGGCACGACGCGGCGGGTCAGCGAATGGCTTGCCGACCTTCGGCCGGACCTGCGCATGCCGCATGCGGCCGACGGCCCGGCGGATGTGTTCATCGCGCACTGTCCGGAACGGGTCCTGCCTGGCCGCGTCATGATCGAGATCGTGACCAACGCGCGGGTCATCGGCGGCGTGACGCGGCAGTGCGCTCAACGGGCCGCCTCGATCTATCGAGTGTTCAGCCAGGGAGAATTGCTGCTCTCCGACGCCGCGAGCGCTGAGATGGCCAAACTTGTCGAGAACGCCTACCGCGACGTCAACATCGCCTTCGCCAACGAGCTATCGCTCATCTCGGACGAGCTCAAGCTCGACGTCTGGGAGGTCATCCGGCTGGCAAACCATCATCCCCGCGTGAACATCCTGACGCCGGGGCCCGGCGTCGGCGGACACTGCATCGCGGTCGATCCGTGGTTCATCGTCTCGGCGGCGCCGTCGGCGTCCCGGCTGATTCGAACCGCCCGAGAGGTCAACGACGGCAAGCCCGCGCACGTCGCCGGCCAGGTCGTTGCCAAGGCAGCGCGATTCGTGTCCCCGACGATCGCCTGCCTCGGTCTGGCGTTCAAGGCCAACATCGACGACCTGCGCGAGAGCCCGGCGGTAGAGGTCGTGCGCAGCATCGCGATGGCCCTGCCCGACGTCACCATCTTGGCGGCCGAACCGTACGCCAGCGATCTTCCGATCAGCCTGGCGGACCTGCCCAACGTCCGGTTCGCGCGAGCTGAAGACGCGTTGGACGAGGCCGACATCGTGGCCCTGCTTGTCGACCATGACCAATTCCGCAGCCTTAACCGCAGTCTGCTCAACGGCAAGGTCGTCTACGACACCCGGGGCATCTGGCGTTAGGCAGGGTCCGCGACACCGCTCGTCGTCGGTTGGAAGTCCGGCGCCGGCTTCGCCTCAAGGTCGAGGAAGTGCCGGATGGCATGGACCGAGCGCCCCGCGGCGTGTCCGTCGCCATACGGATTGACCGCGCTGGCCATCCGCCGGTAGGCCGCGTCGTCGCGCAGCAGCGCCGAGACCTCGGCGACGATGCGGCCCTCGTCGGAGCCCACCAGGCGCACGGCGCCTTGCGTGACAGCCTCGGGACGCTCGGTCGTCTCGCGCATGACGAGCACTGGCTTGCCGAGGCTCGGGCCTTCTTCTTGGACGCCGCCGCTATCGGTGACGATCAGGTGGCTGTCGTTCATGAGTCGGCTGAACTCGCCGTATGACAGCGGTTCGGTGACGATGACGTTCTCCAACCCGGCCAGCGGCGGCAGCAGGACCTCTCGCACTACCGGGTTCAGATGCGCGGGCAGCACGAACAGTGAGTCCGGAAAGGTCGATGCCAGCGTTCGGACTGCCCGCGCGATGCCCGCCATCGGCGCGCCCCAAGATTCGCGGCGGTGGCAGGTGATCAGCACGGTGCGCTGTCGACCGGCTCGCGAAAGGGCGGCGTCGGAGTAGGCCACGTTCAAACGCACCGCGGCCTGCAGCGCGTCGATGACGGTGTTGCCGGTGACGGCGATCGAGTCGGCGGCGATGCCCTCGCGCAGCAGGTTTGACCGCGCCGTGGCGGTCGGCGCCAGGTGCAGCGAGGCGATGTGCGAGGTCAACCTGCGGTTGATCTCCTCCGGGAAGGGCGCGCGCGGATTGTCCGTACGCAGCCCGGCCTCCAGGTGCACGACCGGCACGGACTCGTAGAACGCCGCCAGCGCGGCGACGAACGATGTCGTGGTGTCGCCCTGGACCACGACGAGTTCGGGGCGGTCCGCGCGGATCACCTCGGTCAGGCCGCGCAGCGCCCGTTCGGTGATCTCGGCGAGCGTCTGACGGGGCGTGATGATATTGAGGTCGTGCGCGGGTGTGATCTCGAACAAGGTGTTGACCTGGTCGAGCATGGCGCGATGCTGTCCGGTGACGACGACCCGCGCTTCGATATCCGGGTCAGCCGACAGGGCGCGTACCAGCGGGGCCATCTTGATCGCTTCGGGACGCGTGCCGTAGATCGTCATCACTGAGCGGGGCATCGAGCTCTCACATCGGGAAGTATGCGGATGAACGCGGTCTCGTCCCACCCGTGATCCGATCGGCAATCGGCGTGCGCGGCTGAGCCTGAACCGGTCACACCGTATCCGGTATATCCGAGACCGTTGATCAGCGGGTAACCCATCGTGCCTGTTCATGTTCGGAGCGTGACTGTCGATGGTTTGGATGCGACCTCTCGCGGGGGTCGCGTGGACGAAATCGCTCACTGCCAAGGATGGCCATGTTCAGTGCTCGCGTGCGTGGGGTCGCGCTGGTTGCCGTAATGGTGGCCGCGCCGTCGTTGCTGGTCTGCCAGGCGGCGGTGACGCCACTCGGTCAACCTGGCTCGGCCGTACGCGCGGTTGGGCCGGCCGGCGTAGTGCCCGTGCGCGCCCCGGCCACCGGCGACCGTGCCAGCGCGGCAGGCGCGCCGGGCGCGCCGGCCTCGGCCTCGGCGACCTCCAGCACGGCTGTCTCTTCGACGTCCGACGGGTCCGTCGCGCCTGCCGCTCGGGGCGCGAGCGCCGGGCAGCCCCCGTCGGCCAGCGCCGCCCGCTCCTCCGTGCCAAGTTCACCGACCGCCACGACCGCCACGACCGCCACGACCGCCTCGGCAGAGCCGGTCCCGGCGGGCGAGCCGGCCGTCGAGTCGCGCGAGCAGGCTGTGCCGGCGCACAACCAGGCGCAGCCGGCACGCGAGCGCGAGTGGCAGCCGTCCTCGGGCGTCGACGCCGCGTCAGTGGGCAACGCCGTCCCGGCAGGGCTGCTGTACGACTATCAGCCGTCCGGATGCTCGCTGGCCCCGATTCAGAAGCAGATGTCGTTCGAACGGGTGGGCTCGGGCGCTTCGTCGGTGGCGGCGGTGGCGCGACCGGATCTGGGCGGCGACTGCGCGACGCGCTTCACGTTGGCCCCGGGCGACACGCGGATCGAGTTCGCCGGCTATCAGCGAGTGGTTTCGGGTACGACGCGCTACTACAACGTGCGGGTCTTCTTGGGCGCTGACTTTCCCGTCGCCGCAGCGGGCACGAATACGGTGTTCGCGCAATTCCTGAATGCCGATGGCGCGGGCGACTACGCGCCGCCTGTCCAGATGACGATCCAGGACGGCGAGTTCCACCTGTGGAACTACAGCACGCCGACGGGCAAAATGGACGACAGCCACGCCACGATCCGCTACAACCTGCTCTGGCGGGCGCCCGTGCGCGCCGGCGTGTGGCTCGACTTCACCTTCGGCATAACGTGGAGCGCGAATGCGACCGGAGCGCTGACACTCTGGTATGACGGCGTGCAGGTGGCGCAGGCGACAGGTCTGCAGACGCTCTATCGCGACGCGATGGGTCAGCCGGCGAAGATGTACCCCAAGTTCGGGCTGTACGGCTCGGCAATGTCGCAGACGCGGACCGCCGATTTCGCCTGGTTCCGCATCGGGCAGAGTTACGCCTCGGTCGCCAGCTAGGCAGATGAGCCGCATCGCGTGGCCGGCCAGTCGGCAGCGTCCGCCTGTCACGCCATTCGATGGCGACGGCAGCGGGCCCATGGAGGTCCGAGCTCAGCTTCCGCACGGTCGCGCTCTGGCATACTCAACGCATGACGACGCTGGGGCCACGTCGCCGCATAATCCGCACAGCAGCCGCCGAGAGCCTTCGCGCGCCGGGCGGAACTCTGATCTCGACGGGCGTAGCGATCAAGGCCTTGCCGCTCTGGTGACCCGCTTCGCGCTCTCGGACAGCGAACGGCTGTCGGCGCTGCTCATCACCTCGGGCACCGCCTTCATCGCGTTCGGCGCCTTGTGGACCTATTTTGCCACCGGTGACAAGGCATACGTCGCGGCGATCCTCGCCGCCTACCTCGTTATCTGGTGCCTGCTCGATCTGCGGGTCGCAGCACTGTGCCTGGTCGTGCTCGGCTGCGTCATACCCGACGACGACGCCGGCTCCGTCCATCTGGGCTTCGTCACCTTCTCCTCCCTCGACCTGATGCTGTATCTGGGCTTGGCACTGGTGCTGCTGCGGCATCGACAGTCGCTGCTGAAGGGCGCGTTCAGCTTGCCGATCCTGCTGTTGCTGGCGGCTGCCACGGTGGGCGCCTTCGTCGGATTGAAGAACGGCGCGGACATCAGCGGTGTGAACCAGTTCTACCGGCGCTTTCTGCCGATCCTCGGCTACTTCGTAGTCAAACAGGCTTTCCGCGGCAGGTCTCGCGAGTTGGCCTACTGGCTGATGACGATCGTTGGCGTCGGCTCGGCCGTGATGCTGATCGGCGTCTTCACCCACACCCGGTTCCTGCAAGCCGGCACCGCGCGCGACTATGTCACGACGGCTGGCGTGACGACATCGGTGGACCGTATCGACGGTCCGCTATTGAGGCTCATCACGGTGTTGCTCGCTCTCGTGCTGAGCACCGAGTTGCTGCGAATGAAGAAGGCCGTGCGCTTCTTGCTGATAGCTGGCTTCGTGGTGCTGGAGGCGTACAGCTTCACCAGGAGCTCGTGGACGCCGCTCATCCTGGTGGCGATCCTCGTCGCCGGTGTGCGGACCGGACGCCTTCGCTCGATGGCACAGCAGATAGCCGTGCTTGTCGCTCTCGCCTCGATCGCGCTCGGCGCCGCCAACGCGGGGCTGATGGGGGAGTTCGGGCATTCGCTGTACGCCCGGGCGTCCTCGGTGGTCAACCCGCAGACGGTTGACGACACGAGTTTCACCGACCGCAGCAACGAAGACAGCGAGGCGACTCACACCATCGCCAACAACCCCTTCTTCGGCGTCGGAATCGGAAACGGTTATGGCGTCTACGACGCGACCTACGTGCCCAGTTCCGGCGCCGTCGTCGTCGTGGCGCAGATGTTCATTCACAACACTTATCTCGGCATCTGGGTCTGGCTGGGCCTGCTCGGCATCGTCGCGATGGCGTTTCTGGCGTGGCGAATCCTCGCGGTCGCCGTATCGCTGTGGCGCAATCACGGCCCGGGCGCGGTCTCACCGCTGGCAGCGGCGCTCGGCGTGTTATGCCTGGGCATCCAGTCGAGTTTTCAAACCAACCTGTTCTACGCTCCGGCAATCACGTCGCTGGTGGTCATGCTCGCCTATATCGACTGCTGGCGCGCCGAACATCCGACGCCAACGCCAGCTCAGCGGGAGGCATCGGAGCGGGAGGCATCGGGACAGGACGCATCGGGACAGGGCACATCGGGACAGGGCACATCGAGACGGGAATCTGAGCGGTCCGTGGCAGTGTATGGTGATTCGGTCGAGGTGATTTCGGCGTGAAGAATTCTGTGAAGGGCGATGCCCGCGAACACGCCGGCCTCGACTGTCCTCGGCCATGGAGTTTTCGGTGACGCGACGTTCCCCGTTGCAGGTGCTCGCCCGCCGCTGGTGGGTGCTGCTGGTGTGCGCGCTGATCGGTGCGGTGCTGGCGCTGGCCTATTCGTCGAGCGAGTCCAAGTCGTATCAGACAACCGCCGCTATCGTTGCCTCGCCCGGGCCGAAATCCCAGAACGACCAATACGTGCTTCAGCGGGTGCCGACCTATCCGCTGGTGCTGAGTGGCAACGTGCTGCTGACGAAGGTCGCCGCCCAGTTGGGCCCCGGCTACTCAGCCGCGCAGCTGACCGGGTCGGTGACCGCGGTCAACCCGCTGAACACCGCTGTCATCTACGTGACCGCGACCGCGTCGTCGCCGGCGCGGTCGGTGAGCATCGTCAAAGCCGTCATCGACAACGGGATAGCCACTATCAACAGCCTGGAATCACAGCGCATCATCGCCAGCGAGATCATGCAGCCGAGCCTGGCCTCGACTGTGCTCGCGTCGCGCCACCGTGGCCTCTACGTCATCGCCGGCCTGGTGGTAGGGCTGGCGATAGGGGCTGCTTCGGCGCTGTTGTTCGAGTTCCTCGCTCCGCAGCGCGAGTGGCGCGCCAAGCTTCGACGGCAGCGGCCACCCACCGAATTCAGCGATGATCCGAACTATGTCGCCGCAGTCGCGTCGTCGCCAGCGCCCGCCGCAGCCTCCAGCGTCCAGCCAGACCTCGTCGACCGGCTGATGGGTCCGCTGTCGCAGACTGATAGGCGGCCAACGCCGGACGAGGCAGCGCCGGCCGAGACGACGCCGGACGAGACGACGCCGGACGAGACCGCGCCGGACGAGACCGGGCCGGACGAGACGACGCCGGACGAGGTGGCTACGGAGAGCGTGTCGGACGGAGTCGACGCGGCCGACGAACGCGCAGAGCAGGACGACGCGCCCACCGAGATCCACGTCGACGCCCAGCGCGATATCGCGTCGGCCGGCGAGGGCGGGCCGATCGGCGCCGAAGCCGGGGCGAAGGCTGAAGACTTCGATGAACCTGGCCCTGCCGACGCCGCGGACGAGGTCGACCGCGGCGCGGCCGAGCCGACCGGCGAGCTTCCGCAGGCGGCCTCGGACGCGCCGGCCCAGGACGCCGAGCCCGGCGGTCCTATCGAGACACCTGCGGTTCGCCCGGTGTCGGCAGTTAACGGCTCCAAGCCGGCCAGCGCGCCGATCAACGGCTCCAAGCCGGCCGATACGGCGGCCGAGCCGGCCGATGCCAGCGTTGAGCCCGCCGAGCCGGCCGATGCCAGCGTTGAGCCCGCCGAGCCAGCCGAGTCTCCGCGCGACCGGCGCCCCGCCGTCGCCACGAATGGCGTCAGCCACCAGACCTTCTTCGATCAGGCTTGGTTAAACGATTTGCAGAAGCGACTCGAGCTCGACCGGCCGTTCGAGTTCACCGAGCGGCCAACGGATCCGAAGACCCCACAGCCGGCCGAGCAGGCCGAGACCAGGTGAGCGGCCGGCACGATGACGTGCCGGTGACCCCGTCCCGTTTCTCGGCGGGTCGGTCCGGTCGACGGCGAGGACGAGCAGTCGCGGTTCCAGGCCCCGGTCCTGTGTCGGCGGCCAAGGCCGCCGACACAGCATTCGCTGCCGGCGCGGGCTGATCAGCCGGCCGCGTTGTGCCGGGCGTGCCAACTTCAGCAGGGCCCTCGCTAGCCGATGGCGTCGAAGACCTCGATGAGGGCGGACGCAGCGCCGTCGGCGCTGAAGTGCCGTTGGTAATGCTCCCGTGCCCGCGCTCCGCGTCGGGCGGCCGCGATCGGGTCTGCGAGCTCGTCGAGCAACTGCGCCAACCCCGCCACGTCATCGACGGCGATCGCAGGTTCGGCCGGCGGTTGGAACTCCGGCAACGCGCCCTGGGTCGAGATCAACGGCGTGACGCCCAGTTGCATCGCCATCACCTGGGCGCCGCTCTGGGACGCGGCCCGGTAGTGCACGATCGACCCCTTCGCGGCCGCGATCTGAGGCGCGACCGTGTCGTACCGGAACGAACCCGGGGTCCAGAGCACCGAGTCGGGCAACGTCTGCGGCGGCGCGCCGTCGCCGATGATCACCAGCCGGTCCCGGCGCCAGTGCGCCCCGTGCCGGTGACGGTCCCAGGCGGCCAGTACGACGGGGAGGTTCTTGTAGTCACTGATCCGTCCGACCATGACGAAGTCGCGTCGCGCGGAGGCTGCGACGAACGGCGGCGTGCGGCTCGGGTCGAGGTCGCTGGTCAGCGGCACAATGCTGATCGGTCGGCTCGCGCCGGGACGCAGCCGTTCTGCCACGTAGTTGCTGAACACGACCAGTCGCTTCGACCGCCGCGAGGTGAGGTTGTAGAAGGCCCGCCGGCTCCATGGCCGCTCTTCGTTGGCGTCGTGTGGGGCGTCGTCATGGATCAGGTGGACCATGGGCGCCAGCCGCATGAACAGTAGCCACCTCGGGTCAAACACTAGTTCGGCGACGACCACGTCGGGTGCGAACCGGCGGGCCTGGGCCAGCGCGCCCGCGAATTCGGGCCAGCTCGATGCTTGCTTGGCCCGCGGATCGATGACGGTCTCATACGGTCGGCGCGCGCCGGATTCTGGATGTCGGTCGGAGGTGATCAGCAGCACCTCGCAGCCGCTCGATCGCAACGCCTCGCAGTGCACACGCGAGAGCGAGCGCAGCCACGGCGAGAGCCAAAGCACCTTCACGCCGGTGCCCACCGTGACTCGGTCAGCACCGTCGCGATGGTCTGTTCGTAGCCGTCCGCCATCTTGGCGACCGAATAGTGCTCAGCCGCGCGCTGCCAGCCGGCGCGTCCGAGCTCCGACCGGAGCCGCGGATCGGTGATCGCGGTTCTAAGAGCCGCGCGCCATCCTTCGATCGAGATCGGGTCCACCAGCAGACCAGCGGCGCCGTCGTCGAGAATGTCGCCGACGGCGCAGACGGCCGACGCCACGACCGGCACGCCGCGCGCCATCGCCTCGAGCACGACCAGCGGAAACGCCTCGGCTCGGCTCGGCAGGCACATCAGATCGGCGTCGGCGAGTGACTCGTCCGGCCCGGCGACCCAGCCGCGCCAGCGGACCCGATCCAGCAGGGCGGCGGGTGTCTGGGCGCGTAGCCGTTGCAGATCCGGACCGTCGCCGCAGATGTCGAGGGTCCAGGGCAGGTCCTTGAGCCCGTCTAGGGCGGCGACGAGCAGGTGCGGGTTCTTCTCTTCCAGCAGGCGTCCGACGAATACCAGCCGGACGGGCTGGCCCGCACGATCGCTCGCCGGACGTGGGCGCTCCGCGATCTCAACGCCGTTGGGGACGACGAAGTGCCTACCGTGCAGGCGTTGGGAAGCGGTCAGCTCCTGCCAATGCCGTGGCGATAGCGCGACGATTCCATCGCTGCGCGCCATCACAGCAGCCAGTGCGGCCGAGTACGTCGGGCCGTCGTAGCGCGGCGGGTTGTGCGCCGCCACCAGCCACCGCCGGCCACGCCCGAGGCGCCGCCAGGCGGCCGCGAAGGCCACCTCGGTGTTCGTCGTGCCGCTGATGAGCACGGCCGGTCCGGCGGGCAGGTCCAACGTCGGCATCCAGAACGGCAGCCGGTGCAGCCGGACCGCCGGCGAGACCTCGCGCACGAGCGGCCCGAAAGCCTGCAAGCACGCCAGGGCCACGTCGTAGCCGCGGTCGGCGAGTTCGCCAGCCAGCAGCACGCGCTGGCGTTCGGCTCCGCCGTAGTCGAGGGTGTTGGTGGTCAAGATGACGGCCGGCTTGTCGCGGTCGAACAGCGCGGCCCGCGCGACATGCTCGTCAGCGCGTTGGGCGCGCTTGGCGCGCTGCACCTTGCCGAGTGCCGTCGCAGCGGCCAGGAACGCGTCGGCACGGCGGCGTTTTCCGAGCTTGGCCAACCGCAGCGCCTCGGCATTGAGCAGCAGGTCGCGCGATCTCTGAGCGGCCAGCGGGTCATCGGCGACGCTGCCGTGACCGAGATGGGTGACGTCGGGCTCCTCGGTGAGCAAGAGCTTCCAACCGGCCGACCGCGCGCGGCGCTGCCAGTCGGCCTCTTCGCCGTAGAGGAAGAAGTCTTCGTCGAACGGCCCCACCTCGTCCCAGGCGCGTCGCGAGATGAGCAGACATGAGCCGGTCAGGTAGCCCGTCACCTCCTGGGGAGCCGAAGGGTAAAGATCTGACAGTGGGGTGCGGCGCAGCACGCCGGCGTAGCCGGCGTTCGCGACGACAGCCCGGATCAAGCTCGGCTCGCGGTGCGCGACATCCCAGTCCTGGTGCCTGTTCGATGCGATCGAACCCCGGCTGGTGAGCGGCGCCACGGCGGCCAGGTCGTCGCGGCCGGCCATTGCCGATCGCATCGCGGTGAGCGGTCCGGCGAGTTCGGCGTCCGGGTTGAGCAGCAGCAGGTCGCCGGCGCCGAACGACGCTGCCAGAGCATTGACGGCGCTCGCGAACCCGACGTTGGTCGGGCTGAAGTGCCATTGCACGTCGGGGTGGCTCCGGGCGAGTTCGGCGATCTTGTCGCTGTCGGTCGAGTGGTTGTCCCAGACCTGGACGGGCAGCCCGCCCAGGTGCCGATGGACGCCACGCAGGCACTCCGCGAGCAGGTCGGGCCGCCGGTAGCTGACGATGTAGACGCCGATCGGCGTCACGGCCATCGCGCTGCGCTGTTGGCTCGCCAATGACCTCAACCCTTCAAGGCAGCTGCGGAAGAAGTGCCGATCTGCCAGCGGCCGACGTTCATCGAACGGGTGACGTCGCCGATGGCGCCGTACACGCCGGCCTTGGCATACACCTGGCATGGCGAGCCGTCTGGATTCGAATACAGGGTCTGCAGCGTCGTCGTAGGCACTACGACCTTGCCTTGATAAGTCATGTTGAACTCGCCTGCCGACGGGTCGTTGCTCCATCGGATGCCCATGACGAAGGTCAGCCATTGCCCGATCTCGATCGGGTGATCCCACAGCAACCGGTAGCGGGTGGCCCTTTCCGGATTGATCTGGCCGCTGTAGGTGCCGTAGCTCCACATGTGAAAATCGCCGTCCTGGATCGTCAGTTGCAGCGGCGGCCCGAAGTGTCGGTTGGTGTCGACGTTGAGAAACTGTGTGATGACGGTGTCCGGCGCGTCCTTGCCGGTCGGCCAGGACGGGTCCAGGCGCAGCGTTATCGCGTAGTAGCGCACCTGACCGGCGAGTTGTTCGGTGTCATCGCGCAGTTCCACCCGCTTGCCGCCGGCGTCCAGGGTGAATCTCGCCGAGCAGCGATGATCGCCATAAACGACCGCATGGTCGACCTCGACGCTGCCCTCGCCCTCGTGTTCCACGGCGCGGCCGCCGACGAGACTTGAGTCGGTGCACGTCGTGAGGTCAAGGGAGTTCAGCACGCCGCCGGAACTGTCGGGCCTGGCTGAACCGCTCAGCGGCGCGAGAGCGGTAGTCGGCTGTGGCGACGGACTCTCGCCGCTGGCTGTGCGGTCGCCGCCGCCGTCCTGAATCACACTGATCATGGCGACTGCGAGCACGGCAACGGTCGCGACGGCGACGGCGAGCATCTTTCGATGCGCTGTTCGGCTCACGAGGACGTGGCCTGACCGTCGTGCCGCAGTTGCCAGGCGGCCCACGCGCTGCTGACCATGGCGGGCAGGTCGCGGACGGCCTCGAAGCCTAACTCGGCCCTGACCCGCCGCACGTCGGCGACGACGCGGGCCGGATCGCCCGCGCGCCTGCCGACGACGTCGTAGGTCGTGTCCAGGCCGGTGACGTCAGCGATCGTCGCGATGACCTCGCGCACGCTGTAGCCTGCCCCGCGGCCGATGTTGTAGGTGGCGGCGGGGGCGCCATCGGCCAGCGCCTGAGCGGCCATCAGGTGCGCGTCCGCGATGTCGGCGACATGCACGAAGTCCCTAACGCAGGTGCCGTCGGCGGTGGGGTAGTCGTCGCCGAAGACCCGTGGTCGAGCACCGTTTGCGAGCGCCTGGAACACCAACTGGATCAGGTTCAGCACCGCGGGGTCGCCAAGTCGTGGCGTCGCCGCCCCGGCGACGTTGAAATAGCGCAGCGCCAGAGCGCGCAGTCCATAGGCGTCGGCGCAGGCGCGCAGCAGTTGCTCGCAGGCCCACTTCGTCTCGCCGTACGGCGACAGCGGCGCGCCCGCGTCGTCCTCGCCGACGAACTCGGTGTCGACCATGCCGTACACGGCCGCGCTGCTCGAGAAGACCACCTTCTCAACATCGGCGGCGCGGCAGCCGTCGATAAGCGAAATCATGCCCTGGACGTTCTCTCGGTAGTAGGTGAGCGGATCGGCGACCGATTCGCCGACCTGCTTCTTGCCGGCGATGTGCACCACGCCGGTGGCGTCGAAATCGCGCAGGACCTGCGTGATCAGCGCGGTGTCGAGCACGCTGCCGACTACGAACTCAGCGTCGGTCACGCGCCCGGGTTCGCCGGTCGACAGGTCGTCGAGCACGACCACGTTCATGCCGGCGGCCGTCATCGCGCGCGCCACGTGCGCGCCGATGTAACCGGCGCCGCCGGTGACCAACCAAGTCATTGACATAGTTTACTGGTACGGGATAAGGGTTTCGGCCACCATCAGAACGGACAGGTTTTTTCGCCCGCGCCGCTGATGTGCTTCTGCTCGGCTCGGACGAGCGGCTGATCGATGAACTGGACCTTGCCGGTCGCCGCGGGCTCGACGAGCTGGACCGCGACCGTGCGCGACTGGCCGGCGGGCAACTCGAGGTCGACGGCGATGGACACCAGCCCGTCCTCGGTCGTCACCGACACCGGAGCCCTCTTGCCGTCCACGAGGACCGCGCGCACCACCCCGCCGGGCGTGCCGTAATAGCTGACGATCAGGCGGTTGTCTCCAGGCTTGGTCGGGTAGGTCGGATTGTCCGCCCTGATCGTGACGTAAGGCGGCAGGCCCGAGGTGGGCGCGTCATTGGTGAGCTTCAGGCTGGCGGTGACCAGCCGTTTGTCACCGCAGCCGAACCGGCTGTAGGTCATCGACCGGTCCAGGTAATAGTCCAGCTTGCTGCCGGCGGCATTGACCACGGTGAAGCCGGACACCGGCGCTTTCGTCTTGCTCCAGTCGCGCGCCAACGAGGTCTGTAGCAACTCGCGCTGCTCGTCCGGGTGGGAGCTCCACATGATCAAACGCCGTTCGGAGGCGGCTTTGAGCGCGCCCTTGATCATGCCGGCGCTGTCGGTCGAGGCGAGCAGTTGGTCCTTGACCGCCTTCGCGATCAGCGTCAGTTCGTCCTTGCGCTCGACGCGGGCCTGCGTTGTCGCGCCGTAGCGAGCGTAGATGTCTTTCTGGGTCAGCGAGACGATGTTGTCGCTACTGACGATCGTGCCGTTGGGCAGCGTCGCGGGTCCGGCCGCGGCCAGCAGATAGCTGATCGCCGTCGGATCCACCGAGATCACTCCGTCGACGTTCTCGCCCGATTTCTGGCGCCACATCGAAGCCCAGATCTTGGCTGCGTCGGGCGGGTTCACGCCGATGTCGGAGTTCACGTAGACAGCGGTGGGGTCGGCCTGCTTCCACTTCGCCAGGTAGTCCTCGGACAACGACACGTCGGCCGATGTCGCATCCAGGTCCATGTCGCTGCCGAAATAGGTGAACGCGATCTTGCCGTCGGTGGCCGTCACGATGATGAACGATCCGGGAAGGCCACCGAGACCGCGCGCCTCAGCCTCGTTCTGGATGGCGATGAAATAACGCCGGGTTCCGTTCGCGCCGAGCATCTCGGGCGCCAGTTGCGCCGCGCGGTTCGCGCTCGTCAGCGTCGCCGAGATCGAGCGCAACTGGTCGGCCAGCGTCGCGCGCGCGCTGTTGACCGGCGGCAGCCAGGTGCTGGTCGGCAACTTGGCGACCTGCGCGACCGCGCGCTGGGTGGCCGTCGAGGCTGCTTGCAATGTCGGGGCGATGTCGCGGATCGGTGCGAGCTTGATGCTCTCACCCGACCACAGCGTGTGCGGGTTGAGCTTGTCCGCGGCCTCGGTGACGGAGGGCAGCGCGGTCCGGGACAACTCGTCGGCCACGTCCGCTGAGACGCGCGCGACCTTGGCGGGCTGGCCGATCCACGGGATCTTGGCGGCGAACCACCAGGCGGGTCCACTCGTCAGCGAGTGCGCGCGGTGAGTGTTGGTCTGGAGTTTCACGGCGTCCGCGCGGGCCTGATCGAAATCCTGGTCCGAGAGGTCCTGGTGCAGGGTCGTCAAACCTTGTTCGACGCGGTGCAACTCCGTTCGGGCCAATAGACCGGTGACGATCAGCCAGGCGAGGCCGGCCAGCACGATTGCGCCACCTACGCCGAAGAGCCATCGACGCCACCGTCGACGGCTCTTCGGCGTAGCAGGATCAGACGCTGTTATCTGGTCGTCCACGGCGGCTCACGACAAGCAACGTCACGCCCAGGCCGAGGACGATAATGCCTGCGATACCCGTGGCAATCGCTGGCGCGCCGGTCATGGCCAGGCCGCCCGAACTCGGTGTCGTCGTGACGGCGTTGTCGATGCCGCTGCAATCAGTGCACGTGGTGGTCGGCGGGTAATTGGCCGGACCCACGGCGAAGGCCCGCTCCGATGAGGCGAACAACATCAGCGCTGCGGCGATGGCGGCGAAAAGCAGCGTCGCGATCATGCGGCCCAGACGCGCGGGCCGCCGCGCGGCGGTTACATTCATGGTGGTCTCCCCCGAGTAGTGATCACAAAGTAGCGCTGACGTCGACAAAAATCAAACGCTGGACACACCTTGGCGGAAACCCGACCCTCTGCTCGTATCTGCTCGGCTACTCTCCGTGGTGCGTACTCTGATCTGAGGTCCCTGCCTCGCAGATTCGGGCCCGCCTCGCGCTGCCGCGACAGCGCCCCGCGTGTGTGTTCGCAAGTGTTCGCCAATGCTCAGGAGACCCACCGTCGATGACGCTTTTCGGGCTGTTCGATGCTGCCACAGGGACCGGCGGGGATCCGGCGCTACGTGAGTGGGTCGAGGCCGCGGGCGAGCCGTCGCTGGCCTTGTCCGGGCCCGACAGCGTCCGTTCGTTGGCGATCGCGGCGCTGGCCGAGCGGACCGGGCGCACGGTGCTGGCGGTGACCAGCACCGGCCGAGAGGCGGAGGACCTCGTCGAGTCGCTGCGCTGCCTGCTGCCGGCTGACGACGTGGCGCTGTACCCGGGCTGGGAGACGTTGCCGCACGAACGGCTCTCGCCGCGGGCCGACACCGTCGGGCGCCGGCTCGCCGTGTTGCGCCGCCTGCGGCACCCGAGCGTGGACGACCCGACGACCGGGCCGTTGCGCGTCGTCGTCGCGCCGGTGCGGTCCGTCCTGCAGCCCCAGGCCCCCGGACTCGGCGATCTCGTGCCCGTCAGCCTGCGGCCCGGCGAGACGGGCCGGGACCTCGCCGAGATCGTCTCGTCCCTGGTCGAGGCCGGCTACGCGCGTGTCGACCTGGTCGCCAACCGTGGCGAGTTCGCGGTGCGCGGCGGCATCCTGGACGTCTTCCCGCCGACCGAGCAGCATCCGCTCCGGGTCGAGTTCTGGGGCGAGGACGTCGAAGAGGTCCGATACTTCAAGGTCGCCGACCAGCGCTCGCTGGAAACCGCGCCGCACGGGCTGTGGGCGCCGGCCTGCCGAGAACTGATGCTGACCGAGCCCGTCCGCCAGCGAGCGGCCGCGTTGCTGACCGAGCACCCCGAACTGGGCGAGTTGCTGGAGCCGATCAGCCAGGGCGTGCACGTGGAGGGCATGGAATCGCTTGCGCCCGTCCTGACCGACCGCCTCGACCTGGTGTTCGCGGAGTTCCCGGCCGGCACGCATGTGGTGGTATGCGATCCCGAGCGGGTCCGGGCCCGGGCCGAGGACCTGGTGCGCACGTCGGAGGAGTTCCTCGGAGCCTCGTGGGCGGCTGCTGCCGGCGGCGGCAAGGCGCCGATCGACCTGGGCGGCGCCTCGTTGCGTTCGCTGGCCGAGGTCCGCGCCGAGGCTGAGCACCGCGGGCTGCCCTGGTGGCGCGTCAGCCCGTTCACCGCCGACGCCGCCGGCACGCCCGGCGCGATCGCGTCCACGTTCAGTCCTGCGCGTTCCTATCGGGGGGACACCGACGCGCTGCTGCACGACCTCGCGGCCTGGGCGCGCGAGCAGTGGCGGGTCGCGGTCGTCTTCAACGGCCAGGGCTCGGCCGAGCGGGCCGCCGAGCAACTCTCTGGGGCCGACATCCCGGTGCGGCTGGTGGCCGCGCTCGACGAGTTGACGCCCGGTGTGGTGCTGCTGGCCCGCGGCCAGCTGGAATCCGGTTTGGTGTCGACCGAGCTCAAGCTCGCGATCCTGACCGAGTCCGACCTCACCGGCCAGCGCGGCTCGACCACGCTGGACAAGTCCCGGATGCCCTCGCGGCGGCGCAATGCCATCGACCCGATCCAGCTGGCCGCCGGCGACCTGGTGGTGCACGAGCAGCACGGCGTCGGCCGCTACGTCGAGATGGTGCGCCGCACCATCAACGGCGGCGAGCGCGAGTACCTGATCATCGAGTACGCGCCGGCGAAGAAGGGCCAGCCGGGCGACCGGCTGTTCGTGCCCACGGACTCCCTCGACCAGGTCACCAAGTATGTCGGGGGAGAGGCGCCTTCGCTGTCGCGGCTGGGCGGCGCGGATTGGGCCAAGACGAAGGGACGCGCCCGCAAGGCCGTCAAAGAGATCGCGGCCGAGCTGATCCGGCTCTACTCGGCGCGGATGGCGACCAAGGGGCATGCGTTCGCGCCGGACAGCCCCTGGCAGCGAGAGCTCGAGGACGCGTTCCCGTTCATCGAGACCCCGGACCAGCTCGCGGCCATCGACGAGGTCAAGGCGGACATGGAGAAGTCGCTGCCGATGGACCGGGTGATCTGCGGCGACGTCGGCTACGGCAAGACCGAGGTGGCGGTGCGCGCCGCGTTCAAAGCCGTGCAGGACGGCAAGCAGGTGGCAGTGCTGGTGCCGACGACGCTGCTGGCGCACCAGCACATCCAGACCTTTGTCGGACGGATGAGCCAGTTCCCCGTCGTCATCAAGGAGCTGTCGCGGTTCACCCACGCCGCCGACGTGGACCAGACGATGGCGGGCATCGCCGACGGCAGGGTCGACATCGTGATCGGCACGCACCGGCTGCTGCAGCAGACGGTGCGTTTCAAAGACCTCGGTCTGGTCATCATCGATGAGGAGCAGCGCTTCGGCGTCGAGCACAAGGAGTACCTGAAGTCGCTGCGCACCGCGGTCGATGTGCTCACCATGTCGGCCACGCCGATCCCGCGGACGCTGGAGATGTCGCTGACCGGGATCCGCGAGATGACGACCATCCTCACGCCGCCGGAGGACCGGCACCCGATCCTGACGTTCGTCGGCGCCTACGACGAGCGCCAGATCTCGGCCGCGATCCGGCGTGAGCTGCTGCGCGACGGCCAGGTCTTCTACATCCACAACAGGGTCGACTCGATCAACCGGGCCGCGAGCAAGCTGGCCGAGTTGGTGCCCGAGGCGCGGATCGCGGTCGCGCACGGGCAGATGGGCCAGGACGCGCTGGAAAAGATCATGCTCGGCTTCTGGCAGAACGACTACGACGTGCTGGTCTCGACGACCATCGTCGAGT
>Ga0164242_10003101_pt1 | contig 19053 bp, 17 predicted proteins | sample OricomgcompostMG_FD_108783 | JGI IMG/M metagenome (GOLD analysis project Ga0164242, IMG submission 108783) | Miracle-Growth compost microbial communities from Emeryville, California, USA - Original compost - Miracle growth compost (MG) ... | reverse complement strand
TTCGAGGCGTGCATTCCGTAAGACTCGCGGTAATTGACCGTGATCCAATACGCATAGAGCTTTGCAACCCCATAGGGCGAGCGCGGATAGAACGAAGTCGTTTCCGTTTGCGGCGTCTCCTGCACCTTGCCGTAGAGTTCGGATGTGGACGCCTGATAGAAACGTACGGAATTCTCGAGCTTCAAAATTCTAAGCGCTTCCAGAAAGCGCAACACGCCGATGGCATCGGCGTTGGCCGTATATTCGGGCGTTTCGAAGCTCACCTGGACGTGGCTTTGCGCCGCCAGATTGTAGATTTCGTCGGGCTGCGTTTCCTGCACAAGGCGAATGATATTCGTCGCGTCCGTGAGGTCGCCGTAGTGCATGAAGAACGACGTGCCGGCTTCATGCGGATCTTGATAGATCTCATCCACGCGCTGCGTATTAAACGATGATGAGCGCCGCTTGATGCCGTGAACGAGATAACCTTTGTCGAGCAAGAAGCGCGTGAGATACGCGCCGTCCTGACCGGTAACGCCCGATATCAGCGCCGTTTTCTTTTTTGCCATCGAGAGCCCCGTATCCCAGAACCGAGACCTTATGGCCTTTCAACGCGGCGAGCGCAACTTATGCGTGTGAAATGGAGACGGTTTCTAACAGGCAAAAGGCAAACTCGATTTTGGCTCTAAAGTCCTTCGATCATCTCGAAGAGTTTTCTATTTTGGGTCTCCGCGTCAAACGACTCGCGAACGCGCCCGCGTGCGGCCGCAGAAAGATTGGATCGCACCGCAGGATTGCGCGCGAGCCGTTCGATGCCGTCGGCAAGGCCGCGGTCGTCTTTTTCATCCACCAGCAAACCCGATGTCTCCGCCTCGATGAGTTCCGGAATACCCGAGTGCCGCGTTGAGACCACGGGCGTCCCGATTGCCATTGCTTCCATCAGGACGACGGGAATTCCTTCCTGATCGCCGCCCTCGGCCGTGATGCTGGGCGCCACGAGGCAATCGGCCTTGCTCATCAGATCGAGGACGAAGCCATGCGTGCGAGCCCCATGGAATGTGAATGCATCCGTTAGGCCCTGTCTGGCGATCTCCGCTTTGTAACTCGCCAGATTGGGCCCATCGCCAACCGCATCCACGTGCAGCGAGAGATTTCTCGCGCGTAGGATTGCAGCAGCGGCGATCAGATGACGGAAGCCCTTCTTTTCCGTCATACGCCCAACGAACAAGATCGAGAAGTCTTGATGCTGTGCACTTCGCCAACTCGGCATGTCACGGCAACGAACACCCAGATGGTGCACGACAACATTCGCCATCTTTGTTTCGCGCTTGATCAGTTCGCACCAGCGCTCGGTGACGCAAATGGCAAGGTCGACGTTCGGTGCCATTTTCCGGTAGACGTCCCAGCCGTGCTTGGCGACGTAGCCGGATACATCGTAGCCATGAAAGATCACCACGACTTTCGCTTTTGGAAAGAAATTTTCCTTCAAGCGGGCCGCAGAAACGCCGGTCGGCCCGAAATTGGCGATGATGACGTCCGGCTGAGGATCGCTTTGAAGCGCGATCGAGAGTTCAGTCGCCTTGGCGCGGCCGAGAGCGCGGGACCGAAACGCACCCGCAAATCGCTCACGATGAGCTATGAGCCCTGAAGCAACGCGGCGAAGGCTGAGAGGATCGACCGGACGCGCATACAGCATCGTATTGTAGAGTTGGAGCTGGTCGATAACGGGATGCTCGACGTCTTTTATCAGCTTCAACGCCGCGACGGACGTATCATGCCCGCGCGTCACCGCGTAGGCGATATGATCGAGCACGAATGTCTGCGAGAGAACAGGAAACGCGCGGTTAAGAAATAACAACCTCATCCCACGTCTCCGATTTGATCTCATGCCCGAATGGGTACACGCGACTGACTATAATTGCCGGAAGTGCCAGATAACTATCGATTTCCAAAGCTGTGGAAAATAGATCGCCGGCCACGGCGTGATGTAACGGACGCCTCGGGTGGAGAGCAGTGATGACTCCCGCATCTCACTGTTGGCGTTTCTTGAAGCGTGGCCATCAATAATTTATAACCGGCCTGCAACCGGGGGGATGCCTATGAAGGTCATGGAGATCGATGAAACCTCGAGAAAGGGTCTTGACCGTACGAGGTGGCATAAGCCCTTAGTCTCGATCATCATCACGCATTACAATTACTCTGATCACGTTGTGGACGCGATCTTGTCTCTCCTCGACCAATCGCACGTCAATTGGGAATGCGTAATTGTTGACGACGCGTCGGACCAGCAGCACAGCCGGGCTCTTACCAACATCGTCGAGGACCTGGCCGATGATCGCATCACTGTGCGACTGCTCGGCAGAAACGGCGGACAAGTACCGGCCTTCTTTGCAGGTTTAGAAAGAACGTCCGGCGATTTTGTTTGCCTTCTCGATCCCGATGATCGCTATGCACCAACCTTTATCGAAGAAGCTCTCGCCGCACATCTGAACTTGAGCGTGATGTGTCCGATCCTTTCGACAGAGCAGATTCTCATTACGCAACAGGGCATCATCGGCGCAGGCTTGCGTCCGGATATGCACATCGCAAGGATGCGTAGATTCGGCAAATATCTGGAGGTAGCTGAGCCCGAGAAGCCGAAATTGCTCTATATTCCGGCCTCTGTGCGCGGTTGGCATTGGACGGCAACGTCAGCGTTGATGTTTCGCCGAGCCGCATTGAATTATTTGAAACCCCATAAGCAATTTCCATTCAGGCGGTGCGCCGACGGTTATCTCGCGCAAGGTTCCCACGCACTGGGCGGAACTCTCTTCTTGCAGAAAGGGCTGGTTTACCGTCAGCTCCATAATCGAAATTCGTGGATCGACATGAAGGTCTACTCGTCGTTCCAAAATAAGAAGCGGGCGAGTGGGGAAATATGGGCGGGAGTTGCTTATCTCGACGCTCTTGAAGCCATCGAAGCGAACGGCCTTCCCGAGGCAGAGCGGCGTCGCATGGCTGCCGATAACGTTTCTCCAAAACATGGCTTACAGCGCGTCATCAGCCGCTGGCGCACCTCCCTAAAAAAACGGATCTTATCTTAATCTGATTTATCGACCGATCTCAGTTCTATTGCGCCGAACACTCGCAGCGACGTAGGCCTAGAAGCAGCCGAATCTAGACACCTCTGCTGTTTATCTGGAGAAGCTGAATTATGCACATCGCTTCGTGGCCAGGAAGGCTGGACGGAAACGCCTTCCTTGAGGTTCTTTTCGGCTCTCTGGAACGTCTCGGCAATACCATCGTCCCGATAGAAAGCCCCAGCAACGGAATTAGTCCTCAATGCCAAGCCCTATTGATACAGTGGCCAGACCGGATTTTTTGGAAAGCGCGGCCCGGTACCGTCCCCTACAAAGCAGCAATGGCCGAAATCACGGCATTATGGAATTGGAGAAGAGCAGGTAGGAAGCTTGTTTGGGTCGTCCACAACCACATACCCCACGATTTGAATACGGGCCAAAAGCGACTTTGGAAGTACTATGCTGCTGCATTGGCTCAGATAGCGCATGGTTACATGACTTTGAGCCCCGCGACGCGTGAGACGGTCCTGCGTGTACATCCTCTACTGAGAGGGAAGCCCTACGCTTTTTTCCGCCATCCTGCATATCCTGGTGTCGAGCGTGGGGTAGAGCAGCAGCGGCTCCGTCGCGAACAGCTCGGCTTACCGTTAAATGCTTGCGTAGTGGGTTCGCTCGGAAAGATCCGTCCGTACAAAGGCGTGCCGGATTTGATTGCTGCATTCCACGGAATCGCCGACGCAAATCTTCGACTGCTCATATGCGGACAAGTCAAGGATGGCTCATTGAGGGGCGAAATCGAGAGAATGAGCAAACGGGACACGCGCATCCTTTTAAACTTCGATCTCGTATCGGACGAAGACTATGCCCTCAATACTGCTGCCTGTGATGGGTTAGTTGCGCCATTTAAGGACTATTTGCATTCGGGATCGCTCGTATATGGAATGAGTGCTCGTCGAAAGGCGCTCACCCCAAGAACGCCGTTCGCCGAGGATCTCGCAGAATGCGTCGGGCCCGGTTGGCTTAGCCTTTACGACGGTGGTCTGACTACCGATATCCTCAGGCAATTTATTTCGTCCACTCCCGGCATCCTCAATCCGGTTCTGTCTGAGCTTGAACCGTCAAAGGCCGCCAGAAAAATAGTGGAATTTTGCTCTTACCTTCGGAGGCATGAAGGGGGAAATCTGGTCGGATCGCAGTCGCCAGATTCTCGAAATCCATCAGAGTTATCGGATTTGCAGACACGAGCAGTTCGACCTAACTAATTCACCACGGGACGCCGTGAAATTGCGCCGACGAAATCATCTGTGAATGGTATGAGGGGAATCGCATTTTTGAGCCGTCGCCAATCTTGGCGCACCGCGGAGCTTTTGGCCCGGCTCGAAGTGTTAGATCTATGGAACGTCTTTAACCCGTCTATCGTCGAGACCGTAGAGGGCGTAGCGATTGCATTTCGCGCGGGCAGATGGCCCGGGGATCGGCCGTTCCGCGCGTACTATCTTCCCCCTGGTGAGGAAACAGCACGACCGCTGGACTTAACCGAAGCGTTTGCCTTCTACGGCATCACGGTTGTTTCAGATCCAAAGCTGCTCCTCTTAGAAAATGAAATTTGGGTGACCTTCAACACGGGGCATTTCGAAAATCCGAACCGAATTTTCGCCGCGCGGCTGCATCCGGCGATGTCTGCTCCTTACGAACTGGTTATCCGCGGCCGTCAGTCCATCGAAAAGAACTGGGCACTCTTTCGACGGAAAAGTGCGTTGCACGTGGTCTATTCAGTTTCACCCCTCGTGGTCCTCAAACAGCAGGAGTTAACGTCCGATCGCCAAATCGTATTTGGGCCGCTCGTAAGCAACGAGGCTGCAGAGCGCTCAGGTGTCGGCGTCTTGACGCTCGGTTCGCAACTCGCTGCACTCGAAGCAAAGGGTGCCGGATTTGCAGCCATCGTACACAGGAAATTCAGTTGGAAAGGGAAGCGCTCATACCTCGGTCTTGCCGCCCGTATTTGGCTCGAAGACGAGACATACAAAATAACTTTCGATCGAAACTATCTTGCTCACTCGATCCGATCGCTGCGCGGCGATAAGATACGCCATAATCCGAATCTATTGAGCTGCACTTATTTTTCGGGACTTATAGTGACGGGCGAGCATGCGATCCTCAGCTATGGTATCAACGATGTCACCGCTGGCTTTGCGGATATTCCGGCGTGCTCGATCGGTCTCGGTACTCAAGCGATAAATCAATGCTGGAATGCGCGACGATATCTTAATAAGACTGTTCCGGATAATTCCAACCGCCGTTAGGTGAATTTTATGCGGGCTTGAATGCGCACGATCCGGACATTCTTCTGGCATCATCGAGTTAAGAGCAGATGGCGGGTCTTCCGCGATCGATACTATTATCGGCGCCCTTGGAATGATTTTAGCATCGGCAACTCGGGAGATATATTTACCCGCGATATTCTAAGAAATTTTTATAGTGGCGTTCAGCCGGTGAACGCCTCCCAAGGCCCGCGCATACTTTGCGTCGGCTCGATCGCTCATGAAACGCAGTCCGGAGACGTTTTGTGTGGCATTGGCTGTAAAACGCGAAATCTGCCGGAAGTTGATAGCGCCAGAATTCATATTCATGGCCTTCGCGGCCCAATTAGCTACCAAATCTTTAAAGCAGCGGGTTACGACGTTTCCAAGGTTCGCTTTCTCGCTGATCCCGGGCTCTTGATCGGCGGCATGGTATCTTCGCGATCACCAGTTAAGGGCCGTGTTGTTTTCATTCCGCATTATCGCGAACGCAAAGAGGTGCGGAGCATAGCTCCAAAATCGTTGCGCTTGATTGATATCGACGCCTCGCCTCTTCGCCTTGCTCGTCAGATACAGAAGGCGGAGTGCGTATATTCTTCGTCCCTCCACGGTATTATTTTCGCGCACGCGCTTGGACGACCGTGTGTATTCGTTCGCCCCATGACCGAAGAACCTTTACTTAAGTACGAAGATTATTTTCTCTCCGTGGGGTTGAATCCCCCGTCGCCGCTCGATTCGATCGCTGATGCAAATTTCGCGACGTCGCCCAATTCTCCGCCCACACTATCCGTTAGTCCCGAAGAAATCGTCCTTCCAAGCGAAACGGATCTGAAGCAGCGGGGTATATTGCGATGATCGGCAATGTTCACCAACTAGCCGCCGGCTGAGGCGCACTGGCGTGCGAAGCTCCGAAAAATTGCGATAACAACGGCACGATCCAGTAAAGAAACCGCGCCTCCCGTTGTGCCCCCACAAGTCCCTGGCTAATTTCCTTGGCCGCAACGGCGGCCCGCAAAATCAAACTGCATTTTGAGAGCGTCGCGAGGCTCGGGGTGCCCGCATTGTGCGCGTCCCTGTTCGCGTTGTTCGCCGCACGTCCGACTCTGGACGTTCCGGCGCTGGCGAGAAAGTGTGAATTTCAAAGGAAGTTGTTGGTAGCGGGAGGCGGACTTGAACCGCCGACCTGCGGATTATGAGACCGCCGCTCTAACCACCTGAGCTATCCCGCCACACCGGCCGCACGGACCGTTGAGGGTCCGTCTATAGGGAGCACCGCATCGTCCTGTCAACACGACGCTTTGCGCGCAGCCAGAACGACTGTTTCCCAACCTCGATAAAAGCCGTCGCCGGTTATTCCGCCGCCACCGGCCTCAGTTCGACGGAAGCTTCCTTGCGGAAGCGCATCATCGTGAAGATGCCGAGCGGTCGCAGCGACTTGCGGTCCATCAGCTTCAGGTTATCGCAAACCATCACGCGCGAGACATCGAACACGGAATGCCAGCCAACCAGGTCCGCGAACGGCGCCATCTGCCGTTCCACCCAGCCGCGGACGCCTTGTTCCTGGCTGAAGTGATTGACCAGCATGACTTCGCCGCCCGGCTTCGTCACGCGGGCCAGTTCCAGCATCACCTTCTGCGGATCCGGGACAACCGTGATCACATACATCGCGGCGACGGTATCGAATGAATTGTCGGGGAAGCGGAGATTGCTCGCGTCCATCTCGTGAAGTCCCGAGACGTTTGTCAGCTTCTCTGCTTTGACGCGCTCCCGCGCTTTTTCGAGCATTTCCGGAGCAAGATCGATCCCGACGATGTCGAGGTGCTTTTTGTAATCGGGAAGCGCCAACCCGGTCCCGACGCCCACCTCCAGAACGCGGCCCGTTCCGCCGTTGATGATCTCGACCGCATGGCGACGCCCGGCCGTTGACACGGCGCCGAACGTATAGTCGTAGACTGGCGCCCAGCGGCGGTAAGCGTCGCGTACGGCGCCTTCATCCAGCTGCAGGGCTTTTGGCGCGAACCGTTTTCCCGTAGCGGCCGCCTCTACCGCAGACGTGCGCCGAAAACGCGACTCCTTTTCACCCACCGCCCGATCTCCATAGCTGCATCATTATAGCGAACAGGCCTATCTGCGTGCTTCGGCCAGCGTTTGGCTTCTGACGCGGTAATCCCCTTGGCCTGCGGCCTTCATCGTTTTTGCAATCCATCCCCCGCCGAGAACACGCGCCTGCGGCTCCGAATTGGCATAGAACACGCACGCCTGCCCCGTCGCAATACCTTCCTCACCGTCGTGTAGCTCGACCTTGGCGGCTCCGTTCGGCTCGGCCGTAATGTGCGCTGCCCGCAGCTTCTGAGACGAACGCATGCGGACGAATAAATCAAGCCCGTCGCCCACACTCTCGTCGAACGGCTTCTCTCCAAGCCAATTGACGTTACGCAGCATAAGCCCAGTGGTTGTCAGTGCGCTGCGCGGGCCGACGATGACCTCATTCTTCGCCGCGTCCAGACGCACGACGTAGAGCGGCTCGGCCGCCGGAATCTTGATGCCCCGCCGCTGGCCGACCGTGTAATGCACGATGCCGTCGTGCCGGCCGAGAATACGCCCGTCCAGATGAACGATGTTGCCGGAATCGAGCGCATTGGGTTTCAGGCGTTCGATGACGTCGGTGTAGCGGCCGGTCGGCACGAAGCAGATGTCCTGGCTGTCCGACTTGTCGGCAACAGGGAGATTGAACGAGCGGGCAAGCTCGCGCACATCGGCCTTGCGAAGCCCGCCGATGGGAAACCACAGCGTGTCGAGCTGTTCCTTGGTGATTCCGAACAGGAAATAGCTCTGATCGCGCTCGGTATCGAGCGCGCGCATAAGCTCCGGCCCGTGCTCGGTCTCGCGCCGCTGGACATAGTGGCCCGTAACGAGAATTTCGGCGCCGAGATCCTTGGCTGTCTCGAGAAGGTCGCGGAACTTGATCTCGTTATTGCAGGTGACGCACGGTATGGGCGTTTCGCCCGCGACATAGCTCTCTGCGAATGTCTCGATGACTTTCTCGGCAAACCGCGCTTCGTAGTCGAGGACGTAGTGCGGAATTCCAAGTGTCTCGGCAACCCGGCGTGCGTCGTGGATATCCTGTCCCGCGCAGCAGCTTCCTTTGCGGCCGGTGGCGCTGCCATGATCGTAGAGCTGCAGCGTCACGCCGATGACGTCGTGGCCTGCCGCCTTCATGATCGCAGCGGCAACCGAGCTGTCGACGCCGCCGGACATGGCGACGACAACGCGCTTTTTTGCGCTCGAGGCGGCAGTTGGCGTCTGAAAATTGGTCATCGGAGTTAGGCGCAAAGCTCTTGGTTGGGCGGTAAGCGAATGCCAAACGATCTGGGAATTATACTCTGGCGCCGATTGTCGTCAAAAGAACTAGCGTATTCAATGAGTTGTTTCTCGGGTCGGCGGAATATCCGCTCACCACGCGGATCTGATTAATCCATAAGTCATTAGGTGGGGGTCCTGCAAGGTATCCGTAACGACCCTATACAACTGGCCCATAATTCGCTCTATGAAACTTAGGGTTATCTTTGTGATCCAGATTGGCACGGAGCGGCTCGGAAACTTTGGCTTCGGACGCTGAGATCACTGAATTGACACGAGCCTTTAACTTCTTTTCACTCAAGGGCTTAGTGGTAATTTAATGGCAACCCGGTATAAGTAACCCCGTGGTCAGAGAGTGTGTATTGAGTATCATGACCGAACAGCAGATGAGAGCGCGCGGGCGCTACGTGATCGGACCCGATGGGTCTCCGCTCACGGTCGCCGATCTTCCCCCGCGGGACACAAAGCGATGGGTGATCCGTCGCAAGGCTGAAGTTGTTGCGGCCGTCCGTGGCGGTCTCCTCAGCATCGAGGAGGCGTGCGAGCGCTATACGTTGACCGTCGACGAGTTCCTGTCGTGGCAGCGTTCGATCGACAAGCACGGCCTTCCCGGTCTCCGGGCAACGCGTTTGCAGGACTATCGCGAGTAGGCCTGACGCCACCTGAGCGTCAGTCGTCTGCCGCCGCTTTTGTCGAAGGCTGCGCAGCAGCTTTCACTTTCGCGGTCTTGTGCGTCGCCTTGGCCTTCTTGGATCTTTTGGCCTTCGTCTTGGCGGCCGGCGTTGTGCTGGCCGTCTCATGCGGTATGGACGGCGTCCATCCGGCGACACCTGGCGCTTGCGAACATCCATCCTCGCCCTTCGTCCAGCGCGCGACGTCGTTCGTCATGGCGCCGGCGAAGGCATCCGTCATCTTGAGATTTTCGGCGCGGACCGTTGCGGAGCTTTCTCCTGTCGGCTCGATATTGACGATATAGCTCTTCAGCCCGCGCGGGTTGGGTTGGGTCGTGTCGCGCTCATGAATGACGATCTGCGCCTTGCCGCCGCGCGAGGCAGGGGCGGCTGTCGCGTGATAGACATAGTCTTTCTTGAGCGGGCCGCCGACCGCGAACCAGCACTTCATCGCGCCGCTCGCAAGGCGGGAGTAAATATCCGTTGCCGATCCGCCGACGCCGCCGGTTTGGTCGATGAGAACGCCGGCCGGTTGCGTCGAGGCCGGGTTGGCGAGCGGCTGTTGCGCCGGTTGATCCGAGATCGAGCCCACCGACGGAAGAGTCGGCAAGCTGAGCGCCGGCGCCTGCGCGCCGCCATTGGCACAGCCCGAAAGCAGCACTGCCGCGATGAGCGCAAGCCGCGCCTTTGATGAGCAACCGTTTGCCATTGTGCTCCGGTTGATGACGGGCGCCGATATGAGCGCAGAGGCAACCTGAACCCGTTTGCCCGGCGCAGGGCGATTGGGCAAGAGGGTTACCCACGGGCCAAAACGCGCGATGTCAAATTTGACACAAGAAAAAGGCGGCGCCACTCGGGCACCGCCTTCTTCGGGACGTGGATATGCTGGCCTAGCAGGGGGCTTTGAAGCTTCGGTTAGCGCAGCGCCGAGAGGCCGAAAGGCCGATCGCGGCGGCCACGCGGGTCTTCGCGTGCCTCGGCCTGCTGGGCGGCCCGCGAAAACTGCTCCATCGTGTCATCGCGGTCACGCACGGCTGCGGCGAGTTTTTCGCGAAGCCCTTCCGTCGACTGCCGGAGGTTGTCTCGGCGTTGAGCCGCAGCCTTGGCAAAGGTCGAATAGGAGAAATGCGCCCGATCGCGCACACCGGTGCGGTCTTCCTCGAGCTGGATCTGGCGTTCGAGATCGGCCGCCATCTGGTCGAATTCGCGAATGATTCGCTCCAGATCTTCGACCTTCCTCGACTTCTCTTCCACCTCGCGACGCTTCAGGCGTACGGCGGTCTCACGTGACTTCATCGTTCGATACCCCAAAACTCATTCGAACCGTTCGAGTTCGTGCAATCAAGAAGCGTGCCAATGGCACACTAGATCTCGTCGTCCTGGCGCCATGAACAAACGCGTTAACGGCGGCGAATTAACCGCGTTGCATCGCCTCGTTGCTACTTCAATACTAGGTATAGCATGTTGCACTTAAGTTGCGGTAAAGCAACGCGTAACCTTTTCTGACGTATCGTGCCGTTCAGGGGCAAATTTCCGCCTTGCCGCTATAGGGAGCGGGGGCGAATTCTGTTAACTCTGTGATTCGTACCGAACGCACGTCGCACGGCGGTTAAGAAGCAGGTCATTGGGGTGGGCGCCCTGAAGGCAGGTTTCCGCAGCGGGATGTGGAGCGGTCGAGAGGGGCGCAGTTTTACTTACTTCAAACATCTTGACGGGCCGTCTTTGGCGCGAACGGGCATCTGTACCCGCGCGAAGGGCCGTGCTCGTGCGTAAAGGCCAGAGTTTTGGTCAACACGTTGCTGTATATCTACAGTAACGTGTGTCCGATCGCGAATGGCTAACGAGAATTAGGGTTTGTTAACCTCTCATCGCTAACTTCCTAATAATCGCTTAGCTCGAATTGTAGCGCGTTTCTTTGGGCAAACAGCAGACATGGCGCGGAGTCATTGGATTAGGGCACCAGAGGAACGGTCATGAGGGTTCTACTCATAGAAGACGACAGCGCCACGGCGCAGAGCATCGAGCTGATGCTGCAATCTGAAGGTTTTAACGTTTACACGACCGACCTCGGTGAAGAGGGTGTCGATCTCGGTAAACTTTACGATTACGATATTATACTTCTCGATCTGAATTTGCCGGACATGAGCGGCTACGAAGTCCTCAAGACGCTTCGCGTTTCGAAAGTCTCGACTCCTATTCTGATCCTCTCGGGCCTGGCCGGCATCGACGACAAGGTCCGCGGCCTGGGCTTCGGCGCTGACGACTATATGACCAAGCCATTCCACAAGGATGAGCTTGTCGCGCGCATCCAGGCCATCGTCCGCCGGTCCAAGGGGCATGCACAATCGATCATCGAGACCGGCGATCTGCGCGTCAACCTCGATACCAAGACGGTCGACGTGAACGGCCAGCGTGTCCATCTGACGGGCAAAGAATACCAGATGCTGGAGTTGCTCTCGTTGCGCAAAGGCACGACGCTGACGAAAGAGATGTTCCTGAATCACCTCTACGGCGGCATGGACGAGCCCGAGCTCAAGATCATCGACGTCTTTATTTGCAAGCTGCGAAAGAAGCTGCAGGCGGCTACCGGCGGCAAGCACTATATCGAGACTGTATGGGGCCGCGGCTATGTGCTGCGCGATCCCGGACACGAAGGCTCCGAAGCAGCATAATCCGCGGCTTTCTCCAGTTTGACCACGCGCTCAGGGGCCATGATGGCCCCTGTCGTGTTTCTGAAAGACGGTCGGGCGCATGCTCACCCTCGTTAGGCCTACTTCAGCGGCGCTGCTTCTGCTGCTGCGGTGTTGCCGCCGAAGCGATAGTTGATTGAGAGACGGCCCATCTGGATGTCCGGGTCGAACTTAGCCGACACGAGCTCATTGATTTCCGGAAGTTCGTTCGGCAGCAGCGTCACCGTTTCGCCGTTGAGGTCGACGTAGCGGTACTCCGCTTTCAATGAAAGGGAATCGGTTAGTCGCGTTTCGATACCGCCACCGATGAACCCGCCATCGAAACGTTTGCCCCCGATCAGGACCGCCGAGCCCCCTCCGAGATCGAGCCCACCGGAGCTGGCGCCAAGGGACAAGTTGGTATCGTCGGCTCGGACATTAGCGTAGCCGCCGCTGACGAAGAGCATCGTTTCCGGCCGGACCAGATAGCCGAGGCGTCCTCCGATCATGAACATGTCTTTGAATTCGGTGCTGGTCCCTGCGTGGATTTCGTCGCTGCCAAGCGACAGCGAGAGACTGTTGCTTTGCTTTAAGCGGGTGTAATCGGCGTCACCGAACGCGCCGATAACGAACATCGGGCCGATTTGATAATCATAACCGATCGTGCCTGCCAGAAAGCCGCCATCGTGTCCGAGCGGAATTCCAGCATGGAACAGCGAGCCCGGATCAGGTTCCAATCGATCGGATAGCCCAAGAGTATTGTTGGCGACGGCGTAGCCGCCGCCGAGCCCCAGGTAAGCGCTTGTCCAGCTGCTGGTTACGCGAGGAATCGCATTGTCCGGGGTCTCTGCTTTGCCGTCACCGAAATGGTAATTCAGCGAGAGTCTTGCCGTCTGGATTTGCGGCTTGATCGAACCAGTGATGACATCGTCCAATCCGGAGCCGGGTAGAATGTCGAGCTTCTCGGCTTGCAGCGAAGTGTACCGATATTCGGCCTTGATGCTGAAGCCGTTGGAAATCATCGTCTCGACGCCGCCGCCGACGAAATAGCCGTCGAAGCTGCCGACGCCGGCAAGCGTGCCGCCGCCCGAAGCGCCGCCCAACGAAAGCCTGGCGTTGAGATTGCTGGACTCGGCGTGCGCGTACCCGAACGTCGAGAAGAACAATGTGGTCGGCGCGACGAGATAGCCGACGCGTCCACCGACCGAGAGCTGATTTTCGATCTTGAAGCTGATGTTGCCGTCGAGATTGGCGAGCGGACTGCCGAAGCCGATGTTGGTATCGATATCGGAAAAATCGTAGTCGACGAACGCGCCAATGATTACGGGGCCGAAAAACGCGTGATCATATCCCGCGCTGATTGAAAATAAGCCGCCGGTGCCGCCGAAACCATCGATGCCGAGGCCTGCATCGATGCCCGAGACCGCCGGACCCGTACCGACGTGAAAATCGTTCTTGGCCATGCCATAGCCGCCGCCGATGCCCAGTGACACGCCTTCCCAATCATTGGCGAAAGCTGGGGTTGCTAAAATCGACGCGGCCGCACCTGATGCGATGAGAAAACCCGTGAGTATCCGCTTCATTTGTTCCAATCCATAAAAAATTCGTCGGCAATATGCTCAGTACGCGAATTGTTACCGCGATTCGGCAACGTCCACGCGGCACACGTTGGGATTGTGGTGCGCCGTGTCTTTCAGGCACATACATCATTTGGCTGAACTGAATTCACCGGCTTTCCCCGGCTGAGGAACGGTTTTCGTTCCACCGGGTGATGCTTTAAGAGTTCTGAAAACCACCAAGGATTTCAAACATGAACAACGCCAGCGCCGCGCCTCAAACCCCTCTCAAGGCCGCGATCGTGCGCGTCACACCGTTCGAGCAGAATTGCACGCTGATCTGGGATGAGGCCTCGAAGATAGGCGCGATCGTTGATCCTGGCGGCGATCTCGATCGCATCGCACGTGCCGTCGAAGAAGCCGGAATCAAGATCGAAAAGATCTTATTGACCCACGGTCACATCGATCACGCTGGCGCAGCTGACGAGCTACGGGAAGAACTCGGCGTCAAGATCGAAGGCCCGCACAAGGCCGACGCGATCTTGCTCGATAATCTCGAAAGGCAGGGCGAGCAGTATGGTCTGTCGGGCGTGCGTAACGTCAAACCCGATCGCTGGCTCGAAGAGGGCGATCGCGTCACGGTCGCCGGCCATACGTTCGAGATCTTCCATTGTCCCGGGCATTCGCCGGGCTCCGTCGTGTACTTCAATCCAGACCAGCGGTTCGCCCTCGTCGGCGACGTGCTGTTTCATGGTTCGATCGGCCGGACGGATTTCCCCTACGGCGACCACGAAGCACTGATTTCATCGATCAAGACGAAGCTCTTTCCGCTCGGCGACGATATCGCCTTCATCTGCGGACACGGACCGCCCGGCCAGTTTGGCCAGGAACGCCAGAGCAATCCGTTCTTGGCTGAAGGCCGACGCGCCTAAAAGGAAAAACCCCAGTTCAGGCAGCCGAGCACGCCGCATTCACGGGTCAGCGTGCCATAGCCGCCGCTGGAGAGCGTATTGTCGTTATCACCGTAGATATCAATGGTCTGCACGCGCAATGTTTCTTCGCAGCTCCGGCGGCAGTCCGTCCAGGCGCCGCCGGGCAGCCTGACTTGCCATCCATAACGGGCGGGCCGCACGACGCTCTGGATACTGCCGTTTCCGAACTGGCTATAAGCCGTGATCACTTCGCCCGGCTTATAATGCGACCGCAAGCGCCGGAACATTGCGTCGGCGGGCGTTACGGTCGCCCCAGCGACCATCGCGGCAACGACCGGAACTATGGCCAGAATTTTGAAGCGCATGATCTCCGAATCCTTTGCTTGCGCGCCGAGGCTGGACAGCGTCAGCCGTTCAGCGCGACATTGAAATGTTGATGCCCTTTAGCGACGGGCCACTCGTGATCACCGCAACCGAATGCGACTTGTGGCTGACCGTAACGATCATCGATCCGGTGATGCCGCCGCTGATCGAGAGACTGAGGCGGTTCGCCGTTGCATGGCCAGTTACCGAACCGGATTGATTGTAGGTTCGCTCCTCCCAGGTGCCGCTGATCGCTCCGCCGGAGTCGACGAGTGAAGCCCGCAGCTCGACCTTCGCCGAGGCGTTGGCACAACGGATCGAGATCCCGAGCTTATGAGGCCCGCCCGTGTCCGTATAATAGCCTTTGCACCGCAGGCTTTCTTTCTTCCCGCTTTCGAATTTGGCCACTCCCGACCCGCCCCACGTCCCGGCGAGTTCAGCGAACGGGCCGTCGGCGGCCGTGGCAACCGGTCCAGCGAAAGAAACCGAAGCCGCTCCCGCCGCAATCGCGACAAGCGTACGAAACACAACAGAATATCGCTGACGGCGCACGAAATCGTTCCCCCCATCGGTGAAATGCAGCGCATTATTGTCTGATGTCCGGGAATTTGCGAGCCATATGGACGAATGCGCTGCGGTCTTGCCGGAGTGTTGCCGTCCAACGACAGTTTGCCGGTCGCCCGGCTGGTTCAGACTAGAACGTCCAAGTTTGCGCTTATGGGCATAGATGTGGGCGGCTGCAAGGGATGCAGGGCCGGGAGGTTTTGGCATCCTGCAGCGGCCGACATGCTGGGTGCGCGCCAGGGATGTTGCCGATGATGTCACCGCGGCCATTGTCCGATGGCTTCCCGCGCGAGCAAGACTCTTAATAAGTCTTTAACGCTTCGAACATTGAGAGGCCCAATACGGGCGCGCCGGCGGTATTTTGGCTGCGTCTTTGTGCTCCAGCGGGCCGCAACCATTGTCGGATTGCATGAATACCGCCACGCCCGATAGCGAGCTGTTACGGCAGCTCACCGACATCCCGGAAATCGCGCTTTGTGGGTTCGGCGCGCGCGAAGGGCTGTCGGGCAGGGGCGTCACCATTCTCAAGGGCCGCAATTATTTTGGCAGCTGGCGCGCCGCCCCGACAGGCGAACTCATTTGGAGTTTTGCCGATCTGACGCAACCGGGCCGTACCGTTTCTACCGTCGACGAAGCCGTGCGCTACACGCTGCTTCTCATTCTGCGGAACATCGAAACGAAATTATCGAAGCCGCAGAAGCAGGCCCGCTTCGGTTGAACCGCGTTTTCCGAGCCTGCATTTCACCCGGTACAAGAACGCGCACACTCCACATCGGAAGCGTGCGCGTTTATTTCTATTTTTGCAAATGAGTCCTACGCTGCCAGCACTGCGCGCTCGTGTTTGCCTTCCTCGATCTCCTCGATGATCTTTGCAACGAAGGCTTCGAGGTCGCCCGGATTGCGGCTCGTGACGATTCCCTGATCGGCTACAACAGGCTCATCGACGTAGTTTGCGCCTGCATTCATGACGTCCGTCTTGATTGACTGATAGCACGTCGCCTTTCGGCCACGGATGGCATTTGCTTCGATCAATAGCCACGGTGCGTGACAGATCGCGGCAACCACCTTGCCCTCATTGATGAACGCTTTGATGAGCTTCATCGCGTGGGCATTGATCCGAAGCGTGTCGGGATTCATCTGGCCGCCCGGCAGCACCAGCGCATCGTAAAGCGACGTCGATACCTCCGAGAGTTCCACGTCGACCTTTACCGGCTTGCCCCAGTCATGGTTCTGCCAGCCCATGATTGACTCTTTTTGCTTCCGCTCCTTGGGCGCCGCGACGTGAACCAGTTGGGCGACCGATTTCAATTTCTCGCGAGGAACTTCGAGCTCGGACTGCTCGAACCCGTCGGTTGCCAGAATGAGGATCTTGGCATTCTTTATTTTCGGCATAATCACTCTCCTCGAACTGCTCGATACCGAAAAACCATCGATTTCGAAAGGAGTTCCGCGCTGCAACGAGCTTGCACATCAGCCGAGCGCAGAGCGACTACTGTCCAGGGCGCCCGGTTTTTCGCGGACGTCCGCGGCGGCCCTTCTTTTGCGCGGGATCGTCGAATTCGCGCGTCCGTGTCGGCATTTGAATGCGAGACGGCTTCTCGCCGGACTTCACTGGCAACGACGCGTGCGGCCCCATTTCATCGAGCGTCGGCTTGTGCGGTCCCGCAACTTTTTCTCCGAACGCTCCCGCTTTCGCACGGCTATCGATGGTCGGTGCACGCGCCGCTGGAATCGGGCGGTCGGTTCCTGGTCCCATGTCGTCCAGCGACGGCTTTTTGATGCGCGACGTCGACTGCGCATGGCTCGGCTGAACCGGCTCGTATTCCGTCTGAATGCGCGAACCCGATGGACTCGTCGATCGAGGCATGTTCGCCTTCGCCCCGTATTTGCGCTCACCTTTGAAGCTTCCGGCCTTATCCTCGACATCGCTCTGGCGCGCCAGCGGATCGTCAGAAATGGCAAGCTCGGTATCGCGCAGCCGTTTGATCTCGTCGCGCAGGCGCGCCGCCGTTTCGAATTCGAGGTCGGCAGCGGCTTCCTGCATACGCCGCTCCATGTCGGCAATGACCGCCTGCAGGTTGTGACCCAGCGATTGCACGCTGTCGCCGTCCGCGAGTCCAGCGTCGACAGTAACGTGATCTTGCTCGTAAACCGACTGCATCACATCGTGGATATTGCGCTTGATGCTTTCGGGCGTAATGCCGTTCGCTTCGTTCCACGCGATCTGCTTCTCGCGCCGCCGGTTGGTCTCGGCCATGGCCCGTTCCATCGAACCCGTGATCTGGTCGGCGTACAGGATGACCTTGCCGTCGACGTTGCGCGCGGCACGCCCGATGGTCTGCACCAGCGACGTTTCCGACCGCAGGAAACCTTCCTTGTCGGCATCGAGAATGGCGACGAACGCGCATTCGGGAATATCGAGGCCTTCGCGCAGCAGATTAATGCCAATCAGAACGTCGAAAGCACCAAGCCGAAGGTCCCGGATGATTTCGATGCGTTCCAGCGTCTCGATGTCGGAGTGCATGTAACGTACGCGCACGCCGTTCTCGTGCATGTATTCGGTCAGATCCTCGGCCATGCGCTTCGTCAGAACCGTGACGAGAGTGCGATAGCCCTTCTGCGAAACCTGCCGCACTTCATCGAGCAGATCGTCGACCTGCGTTTTTGCCGGGCGCACCTCGACGACGGGATCGATGAGCCCTGTCGGCCGAATGACCTGCTCGGCGAAGGCGCCGCCGGTCTGCTCCAGTTCCCAGCTTGCTGGCGTCGCCGAAACGAAAACCGACTGCGGCCGCATCGCGTCCCATTCCTCGAAGCGGAGCGGGCGATTGTCCATGCACGACGGCAGGCGGAATCCATACTCGGCAAGCGTCGCCTTGCGCCGGAAGTCGCCGCGGAACATGCCGCCAATTTGCGGTACCGTGACGTGGCTTTCATCCGCGAAGACGAGGGCGTTGTCCGGAAGATATTCGAATAGCGTCGGCGGCGGATCGCCGGGATTGCGTCCGGTAAGATACCGCGAATAGTTCTCGATGCCTGCGCACGAGCCCGTCGCTTCCATCATTTCCATATCGAACGTCGTGCGCTGTTCGAGGCGCTGCGCTTCGAGCAGCTTGCCGCCGTTATGCAACTCGTCCAGCCGCTGCTTCAGCTCCGCCTTGATCGACTTCATCGCCTGCTGAAGCGTCGGTTTTGGCGTCACGTAGTGCGAGTTGGCGTAAAGCTTGACCAAGGCCAGCTCGTCGGACTTGGCGCCGGTCAGCGGATCGAACTCGACGATGCTCTCGATCTCGTCGCCGAAAAGCGAGAAACGCCACGCGCGATCCTCTAAGTGAGCCGGAAAGACCTCGACGGTGTCGCCGCGCGCGCGAAACGACCCGCGGACGAAGTTCTGATCGTTGCGGCGATAGTGAAGCGCGACGAGATCGGCCAGCAACTGGTCGCGGGAAAGCTGCTCGCCGACGCGCACCGTGAACGTCATTGCGGTGTAGGTTTCGACCGAGCCGATACCGTAGATGCAAGATACCGAGGCAACGATGATTACATCATCGCGTTCGAGAAGCGCGCGCGTTGCGGCGTGGCGCATGCGATCGATCTGCT
>Ga0164242_10003100_pt1 | contig 19055 bp, 11 predicted proteins | sample OricomgcompostMG_FD_108783 | JGI IMG/M metagenome (GOLD analysis project Ga0164242, IMG submission 108783) | Miracle-Growth compost microbial communities from Emeryville, California, USA - Original compost - Miracle growth compost (MG) ... | reverse complement strand
GCTCGATCTGGGGCTTGACAAGCCATACAGCACATCTTACAGGACGGTTAACAAAGTGGAAAATACCTTTGCCATCATTACCCTTGAAAACGGCATACGGGGCGTAGGGGCGGCGAACCCTTCCCGCCGGGTGGTGGGGGAAGATGCAGCGGAAACGTTGCAGGCCCTGGAACAGTGGGATAAGGAGGTGCTGGTAAACAGGGATATTCGAGGTTTCCACGATTGCCTGGATCAGGTACACCGAACGCTCATTGGTCATTGTGGCGCTCGTGCAGCACTGGACGTCGCGCTATACGACGCCTTTACCCAATTCCTGGAAGTACCCCTGGTGCAATTTCTGGGGCAGCGGATCCCCTACCTTCCTACTTCCATCACGATCGGGATAAAAGATATCCCGGAATCCCTGGAGGAAGTCAGAGAGCATTTGAAGAAAGGATTCCGCTGCCTGAAGGTCAAGGTGGGTCGATCGGTCGAAGAGGACGTAGAACGCCTGATCGCGATCCGGGAGGCAGTTGGCAGACATATCCGTCTTCGGGTAGATTTGAACGAAGCCTACCATGCCGAGGATCTGCTCCTGTTTTACCACAGGATCTCCGAATTGAACCTGGAACTGATCGAGCAGCCGCTTCCGGTGACTGAATCGGCTAATATGAAAGAACTTCCGCTGAATGTCCGCAGACTGATCGCCGCAGATGAGTGCCTGGTAAGCGCCAAGGATGCTTTTCAGCTGGTCTCTTATCCGGAGTCTTGTGGGATCTTCAATGTCAAACTCATGAAATCAGGCGGTATCCGACCGGCACTGGCTATCGCCAGTATAGCGGGTATCACCGATACGGACCTGATGTGGGGTTGCAACGACGAAAGCATGATCTCAATCGCGGCGGCTCTCCATACGGCCATGGCGTGCCGCAAGACCCGTTACCTGGACCTGGACGGATGCTTTCACTTGACCAAGGACGTCGCAGCAGAGGCGTTTGTGTTGAAGGATGGCATCCTGAGCATTACGGGGCTTCCGGGTATTGGCTGGAAGAAGCTCTTGCTCTAGCGGTCACTTTCTGCAATAGTCTTAGGAATAGTAAGTGGCTGCAGGTATCTGAAATCAGCAGCCCCAGGGGAAAATAGGATTTCTGGTCGTCACTTGGGGATAAGTTTTTACATTTAACCCTTCAACCAGCATTATCTGTCCATGGCCCTGAATATCGTCTTCTTCGCTTTTTTTGTGATTTCTTTTCTGGTCGCGCTGTACAAACTTATCTTTCTGGGGGATGTACATATCTTCCAGAACATTGTCAATAGTACCTTTGATTACGCAAAGACGGCTGCGGAAATATCGCTCGGACTGATCGGGATCATGGCCCTGTGGCTCGGGATCATGAAAGTGGGCGAACGGGGCGGCGTCGTCGGCGTACTGGCCCGCGTTGTGGGTCCCTTTTTCAATAAACTTTTCCCCGAAGTTCCCCGGAACCATCCTGTCTATGGTTCCATTCTGATGAATTATTCGGCTAACATGCTGGGACTGGATAATGCCGCCACGCCTTTGGGCCTGAAGGCCATGAAGGAACTCCAGGAACTCAATCCTATTAAGGACACGGCTTCCAATGCGCAGATCATGTTTACGGTGCTCAATGCTTCCAGCCTGACGCTGATCCCGGTTTCCATCATGGCTTACCGATCCCAGGAAGGAGCTGCCAATCCTTCGGACGTATTTTTGCCGATCCTGCTAGCTACTTTTTTTTCGACGATTACCGCCCTGATCACCGTGGCAATCTACCAGCGTATTAATTTACTGAACCGGGTGGTGTTGGCTTATGTGGGTAGTATTACAGTGGTGATCGGACTTGCTTTGTATTTTTTTTCCCGGATGTCGCCGACGCAAATCGGAACGATCTCCTCCGTCTTTGGCAATGTGGTGCTCTTTGGCGTGATCATCGCATTTTTCCTGATGGCTTTTCTGAAAAAAGTAAATGTGTACAGCGCCTTCATCGACGGTGCCAAAGAGGGTTTTGAGATTGCCATCATGATCATTCCCTATTTGGTGGCGATCCTGGTGGCGGTGGGGGTATTCCGGGCTTCCGGCTGCATGGATTACATGGTAAAGGGCCTGGGCGCCGGTTTTCATGCCCTGGGCTTCAATACGGATTTTGTTCCGGCGTTGCCCGTGGCACTCATGAAGCCCTTGTCCGGTTCCGGCGCCCGCGGGCTGATGGTGGAGGTCATGCATTCCCTGGGAGCGGATTCTTTCCCCGGACGGGTCGCCTGTGTGATCCAAGGGTCTACCGAAACGACGTTTTATGTGCTGGCGGTATACTTCGGGGCAGTAAGTATTAAAAAGACCCGGCATGCGCTCCCATGTGCATTACTGGCTGAACTGGCGGGAATCATAGCGGGAATTATTATTGCCTATATCTTCTTTCATTAGCATAAATGGCCGCGAGCCGGCAGCCATAGATCGGAGCAAATACAGGCATCGGCAATAAAACCACGATAATCCATTTCAAAACTTCAATCCTCAGCTTTCAAAATAAGCATAAGAGCGGAATAATATACAAGTGAATAGTCATCAGGAACCGCGTTAGCCCAGTTTAGCCAGACAATACCCGATCCTTTCCTTTGGTCTATCAAACTACAGGACACCAGCCTGATAGCATTATTTGGAAAGGATCACTTGCAATAGAAAGATACGATTATTTGATACTAAGCATAATAACCGATTTTGGCGGAAGATTAATGGTAATAGTAGTACCTTGGCTTTTAAAATCGTTAAACTGTTTCAAGGAGACCTTCTGTGGTGCTTCAAACGAATTAAAATCATCAAAATGTGCGGAAGTCAGGATTTCTCCGGTAGCCTTATTCCTAGTTGCGCCCTTTAAATGGGCCTGTAAAGCAATAGTCTTCGATGGATCAAGATTAACCAGTGAAATGTGGATAGTCCCTGAGGAATCTAGGGATGCAGACGCGTTTACCGCTTCGATCTCCTGGCCGTTAAAGCTATATTTGGGAGCAGTAAGTTTTATCGGCAAAAAGTGAGCATTCTGGTATACCTGATACAAGTCAAAGACATCATAGGTGGGTGTTAATACGATTTGCTTTCCTTTAGTCAATATTAACGACTGTAATACATTCACCGTTTGCGCCAGTTCCGCCATTTTAACCCTGTCGGAGTGGTTATTGAAAATATTCAGGGTGGAGGCGGCTACTAAAGCATCTCTCAGGCTATTTTGCTGATATAAAAAAGCAGGATTGGTATGAGGCTCAGCGTCCGTCCAGACGCCCCATTCGTCTACCACCAAGGCAATTTTCTTGTTTTTATCATACCGGTTCATCACAGCTTCCTGATCTTCGATAATGTTTTTCATCTGCAATGCTCTTTCCAGCGTGCCGAAATATTCGGCTTCATCAAAATGGGTCGCAGATCCTTTGTGCGACCAGTCTCCGGTTGGGACTGTATAATAATGCAGGGAAATTCCCCATAGCATACCAGCAGGAATATTTTCTAGCAGGGGCCTCATCCAACTTGTGTCGTCTCCACTGGGGCCACTGGCAATCTTCCATAATGGGGCGCCGGAGTAGTCTTTACAAAAAGAGGCATAGCGCCGGTAAAGATTGCTGTAATATTGAGCGGTCATGGTTCCCCCGCAACCCCAACTTTCATTTTCCACGCCCCAAAATTTAATTTTCCAGGGGGTCTCGTGACCAGTTGCTTTGCGCAAATCTGTGACCGAACTTTCACCTGTGGCATTCAAATACTCGATCCATGCCGACATTTCTTGGACCGATTCGCTACCCACATTACCTGCAATGTCGGGTTCACAGCCAATTAACTTGCACAGTTCCATAAACTCGTTTGTACCGAAACTATTGTCTTCGGTTACCATGCCCCAGTTTGTATTGATGGTTCTCGGCCTTTTATCGGGGGTGCCGATCCCATTCCTCCAGTGATATTCGTCTGCAAAACAACCTCCGGGCCAACGAAGTACTGGCAGACTAATTTTTTTTAATGCGTGCACTACATCAAGTCTGATGCCGTCATGATTAGCGATATCCGCATTCTTGCCTACTCAAATAATGGAAATGTTTACTTCAATATATAAGACTCGATCTCCTCCAGCGATTTACCCCTGGTTTCAGGCATGATCTTAATGACAAAGATCAACTGGCAGACCATCATGATCGTAAAAAAGAGAAAAGTGGCGCCCGCCCCTACTTTTATCAGGAAAAAGGGGAAAAGAAAGGCAATTAAAGCATCCATCGACCAATGGGTGCAACTGCCTACGGATTGGCCTTGCGCTCTAACTTCATTAGGGAAAATTTCCGAGATAAAGACCCAAATAACGGTGCCCTGGGACAAGGCGAAAAAAGCCATGAATACCAGCATGTACAGGACAATCGTCCAGTTGTCCGCTGAGTGGGTGAAAAAGCTTAGGGAAATCATCCCTAGCGAGACGATTAGCCCCAGGGTACCTATAAACATTAATTTCCTTCTACCGACCTTATCAATAAGACCGACAGCCACGACGGTAAAAATAAAGATCACCATGCCGATTCCGATCGTGGACAGAAGGGCGTTATTTTTTCTCAGGCCGGCCATTTCAAAGATCCGGGGAGCATAATAAAGAATGGCATTTATTCCAGAAAATTGATTAAAAAATGCGATCAGCATCGCGAGCATCACTGCAAACCGGTATTTGCGACGCCAAATGGAATGCTTTTCGCTTACTCGTCCGATCCGGGCAGTGTCCGCCTGGATCGCTTGCAGAACCGTGGGCATTTCCGCTGGATTGATGAGCGTTAGGATATTTCGGGCTTTATCCACCAGTCCTTTTTTAATGATCAACCACCTAGGGCTTTCGGGAATGAAGGCCAGTAATACCAGGAAAATCACAGAAGGAATAGCTTGCACGCCCATCATAAATCGCCAGGCATGCTGATCCGCAAAATAATTGCCTATAAAATAATTGGATACATAGGCCAATAAAATGCCAAGGACCACATTGAATTGAAACATGCCCACCAGTTTACCCCTGATCTTTGCGGGCGAGATTTCCGATATATAAATGGGCGCTATGACGGAGGATGATCCCACAGCACTTCCGCCAATAAAACGGAAAATGAGAAATACAAGCCAGGACATGGAAAAGGCGGTGCAAATGGAAGAAACCAGAAAGAGCAGGGCAATGAGTATCAAAGCAGGTTTTCGACCCATTTTGTCGGCAGGGACACTGCCAAAAGCGGCCCCTAAAATGGTTCCTAACAGCGCACTTGCGACCGTGAGTCCCTGCTGAAATACATTTAAAGCCCAGTAGTGCTGAATGGCCTGCTCTGCCCCTGAAATGACTGCTGTGTCAAATCCGAATAAAAAGCCACCCAATGCTCCGGTAACGGCCCATAAATAAACTTTTTTTGAATATTGCATAAAATCAATTGATGGGTTGAGACATACCTTTATACCGGCTATTGTCAGGCAAATACCATCCGCTGTAGTATGACTCATACCACCTACACGGCTGCATCTTAAACCGGAAGGAATACGTCAAGGCCATTTGTTTGGCTAAACGGTTAGGAACATAGTTGCAATTGGCTGAACGCAGCAGCCCCCTGTTCCGCAAAAACGCCCCAACGACCGGTACGAAAATCATACATCCGGAAATTCATTGCTACCTGATCATTACAATAAACAACTCCGACAGTTCCGTCTATCAATACCTGCAGTTTGACAGGGGTATCAGGCTGAAGCTTTAATGGACGCTCCAATTCCACCATAAAGGGTATCTCGCTTTTGCTTCTCGGCCATTTATCGAATACCATCCGCTGACGGGCAATATCCAGACGAACGAAATAGGCATTTTCAAAATCATGCGAGGCACGAAAAATCAATCCAATGAAACGTGTACCTTTATCAAAGGTGACCGTCGTCTCTATCCTGCATCGCTGTGGCATTTCACCTGCCAAAGCAGCTCCAAAGGTGCCCGGCGCCTTTATCTGAACACCATTACCACCGGCAGTGATCTGTCCGGTGGTAGTATGGATGTCAAAATGTAAAGGATTCGGAGTCCCGATGGCAGAGGCAATGGTTTTGGGAGCACATACAGTTAATTCCCCGTTTGCAAGTTGCCGTAACTCATGGACAACCAGATTGCCCCCCCAATTCCAATCGCCGCGATCACTTTGGTTGCTGCGCGTGGGATTCCATCCGAAAAGAAAGCGGTTATGTCCATCGGAAGCAGTTTTAGCTGCATAAAAGGCATGTCCGTCAAAATCATCTACCGACGGAATAATCCATGGTCCCTTCAATGAGCGGCTCATCCGATAGCGGGTACGGACTAAGTCGGTATACTCGGAAAAAATCAAATACCACCAATCCCCCATTTTAAACAGATCAGGGCATTCATGTGTAATATAAAGACCTGGCGCGTAAAAAGGATCCTTTACCTGCCAATGGATCAGATCTTTAGATGTACTAAGCGCAGTCAATCCCCTTCTTCGGGACGGGATTCCCTTGTTGAACCTGGCGGCACAAAGCATGTTGTATTCTTTGTCATCATCATTCCAGAAAACAAAGGGATCTCTCCAATCATTGGGTTCATAATTACCTTTCGGCGCAAAAAAAGGAGGCTCTCCTGTTTTTTTCCAATGTTCCAGGTCATCACTTACCGCATGCATGATGCCTTGCTGAGGCTTTCCCAAGGCAGCAAAATAAGGATTATGACCCGTGTAAAAAATATGAAACTTCCCTTCAGCCTCAATAGCAGAACCTGTAAATATATATAGATCCTGTTCCGCCTTTGTACCACGGTGTATCATCTCACCGCATTCCTTAAAATGAACAAAATCATTCGTACAAACGCGAAACCAGGGGGTACCTTCCCCAAATTCCTCCCGGTTCCTCCAGTCCTGCAGGTAAAATAACTGAAACGCACCTTTCGCAAATAACGGGATAAAGTCACCTGCCCAAGCGTTGACCGGTTTATAAAACAGGCTCCGATGAAATTCATGCGGCGTATCAAGACTGATTTCCGGAAGCACCGTATCAACGGGCGATTTCCTTTTAAAAAAAGAAGACGCAGGTATTAAGGGCATCAGTGCTGCTGCCTGCGAGGTCGTTGAGATAAATTTTCGTCGTTCCATAATGGTAAGAATTATAGCCTTTATCACCGCTCAATTCTGCGTGAATTAGGGCCGGAAAGTAATAGAAAGCGTCAGCCGGCAGATATGCATTTTAAAAACATGTGATCAATAACCTGCATTCTGGATCAGCGCACCTTTCGAATAATCAATCTGTGAAATAGGAATCGGCATGTATTCAAATTTACCTGCCTGAAAATGCACGCCAACCAGGTATTGCCTTTTCGATGATTCTTCTGCGATATACGTGTTTACATAATCAGGCGTGATCCCCCAGCGCACGAGGTCAAAAAACCGAAATCCTTCCATCGCGAATTCCAGTCTCCGTTCCCATCTCAGCGCCTTCCGGGCAAAATCCTGCGTCCATACGCAATTAACCCCCGGTTGGTAAGTTCCTATTTTATAATTGGATGTGTAAGACCCATCTTCCTGCTTGAGCAACCCGGTACTGTTAGCCGTACGGGTTCTTATTTTATTAATGATCGGAAGCGCCTCGTCCTGCCTACCCAATTCTATGAGCGCCTCCGCTTTCCATAAAAGTATATCGTCATACCTGAGAATATCCTGATTTTTGGAACTTGACATAAAGGGTGGTGTTTTCTGAAAAGAGGGATCATCGGCCGCGACCGTCTCCTTCATGCTTAGAAAATATCCGTAAATCTGCGGAGAACGGTCCCAGCTTTTCTGGAATACGAAGTAAGGTTCGTACTTATAGGGATGACCCGGAATGGCAACGGTATGATCCAAACGAGGGTCAAAGGTATAGGTCTTAAAATCATTAAGGCCGACATCAACTTTATTGAATTCGTCAAACATCGGAAGGCCGTTCTTATCCGTTCTGAATGCATTCACCAGGTTCTGACTTGGTGCATGGAAGGCACAACACCCATATTCTGGGTTCATGGGATAATCAAGATAATGCCCCCAGTCCAATCTGCCTTGAGGCGTACCATCGTCCTTTGAAAACTGAATGGCAAAAATGGATTCGGGACCATTTTCATCCTCGGTCAGAAAATTATAGGCAAAATCCTGGCTAAGTGCATATTTGGTCGATTGTATAACTTCATCACAAAGACTAACCACCTGAGCCAAAAGAGACTGATCGATGGAAGTAACCTGGTATTGATCATTCTGCTTATAGGCCTCATATAATAGCGTCTTTGCCAGATAAGCCTTCGCTGCCCACTTGGTCGGACGGCCAACATCGGTTTGGTCGCCCGGCAGATTATCGGCGGCAAATTTAAAATCGTCGGCAATTTTCCCCCACAACGCATCGTCTGAAAGCGATTTGTTTGAAATCGAGTCACGACTTTCGACGGGCACTGTTTCATCAAACCAGGGAATGTGGTTATAATATATTTTAAGCAGAAAATAAAAATGCCCTCTCAGGAACCTCATTTCGGCCTGTCTTTCCAACTTTAGGGGAAATTTATCTTCAGTCACCGCATCCAGCCTGGCCAATGCGTCATCCACCCTCCCGATAGCAGTATAAAGCGCGACCCATACATTGCCGACTGTCCTGTTGTCAGGCCGTTCCTGAAACACCTCGAAGTCATTCAGATAATCCTGGTCTCCAACACCATCGCCGCCTTTATAGGCATCTCCTGCCCGGATATCTCCTAATGCCCATAAACCGGTATAACTATCAAATCCATTATCATTCCCAAGGGCGGAATAAGCAGCCGTGACCATCTTGTCAATATTTTCAGGAGAATTAAGCTGATCGCTAAAAATAATCCCCTGGGGCGTCCGGTCCAACTTCACGCAGGAACTCAGACAGCAAGCCATTATGAGAGAAGATATGATTAATATTTTCATTTGAGTCAAATTTTAATAAATAGAAAGATTTAAGCCAAGGGTATAGACAGTAGGGATGGGATATCCATTATTAGGCGTTTCAGGATCGGGTCCCGAAAACGACTTGCTTTTCACCCTGAAAATATTGTTCCCTTGAAAATATACCCTGGCGCTTTGAATCCGCTTGACCTTCAAAGCTTTACTCAAATCATACCCTATTTCAACGTTCCTTAACTTGAAATACGATCCTTTTTCAACAAAGTAAGTAGAAGACCGGGATTCATTATTGTTATCAATGAGTGTGAGAGCCGGGATCGTCGATTTTGGATTGTCGGCTGACCAAGCGTCCAAAGTCCGCAACCCCCAATTCACGCCCGGCCATATTGAAGCAAAATCGGTATAAACCTTATTCCCGTTATAAACGTCATTGCCCTGCACACCTTGGAAAAAGCAGCTAAAGTCAAGGTTTTTATAGGTCAGAGACAGATTAAGACCATATGTAAATTTTGGATCTGCCACTCCGATATAGTCCTGATCATCGATATCAATCTTGCCATCATTACTAAGGTCTTCATACCGGATACGTCCGAGGCCCTCCCCTACCTGGGTAGCGGCATTATCAATTTCATTCTGTGAAGTGAACAGCCCGTCGGTCACATAACCAAAATAGGAATTGATCGGGTGGCCCAGGATCGTCTTATCCAAACCATTCCCAGGATAGGCACTCAGCACATCATCGGGCAAATACACCACTTTATTCCTGTATGTGGCGATGTTACCCGTAGCTTGAAACGATATGTCAGGAGAAATGTCGGCCTCATAGGAAAGCAAGAATTCCCACCCTTTATTTTCCATGGAAGCGCCATTCACCCATTCACTGGCACCCTGGCCCTCCACTGCCGGTTTGGGTGGCCGGATAAGAATGTCCGTTGTCTTTTTTATAAAATAATCCAAGGAACCCGACAACTTATTTTGAAAAAACCCGAAATCAATACCCCAATTCGATTCAGTGGTTGTTTCCCATTTTAAGGATTCGTTGCCCTGCTGAAGTCTCGTATAACCGGACGGAAGCTGGCCGGATCCTGCGCCCGTGATGTCATAAGCACTTCCTTGCTCATATCCCCAGGTAGGATCGGTACCATAAATGGCAGAATAGATCGTGTAGGTAGCATTATCGGCTATGGACTGGTTTCCTGTTTGTCCCCAGCCAAATCGCAACTTCAGATCCGAAATGACGGGAAGCGATTTTTTGATAAAATTCTCCTGGCTGAGTCGCCATCCCAGAGAAAATGCAGGGAATACGCCAAACCGGTTACCCTGCCCGAAACGGGAAGACCCATCTCGCCTGACAGTAACGGAGGCCAGGTACTTACTATCCAGGGAATAATTAACTTTTCCGAAATAAGATAACAGTGAATATCCTCCTCCCGATCCGCCGTTATCTTTATTGGTAGTTCCCGCGTCAAGATACCCGTAGTCGATGGTCTCCAGGGCATATCCCCTCCGGCTTGCCCAGAAATTCCCATAGGCTGAATACAGCTCTGCCTGCCCCAATAAGAAGGTAAAATCATTCCTGGCAACATTCAATTTATAGGTAAGAGTATTTTGCCAGGAAATATTAATATTGTTATTTTCAGTCGTATTTACCTGATTAGAGGGATCATTGAGAAATCCCGAGACGTAGGATTTTTGTAATAGCCGCTGATAGAGCAACCCTCCGTCCACACCTAAACTGGTCCTTAAAGTCAAATGAGGAATGATCTCCAGATTGGCATATACATTTCCAAAAATTGAAACAGTATTGACTTTATTTTGCCTGTTATCTGCGATCAGTCTCATGGGATTCTGCCTGTCAGTCATCCCCGAAGCAGGGCCACCCCATCCCCCGTCAACCGTGTGGACAGGCACAATAGGTTCCTCTACTTCCGCCGCAAATAGGATATCCCCTGGATTCACGGTCGATCCTTTTATGTAATCAGCAGCGAAGTTTTCTCCCACCGTTAACCTTTTATTGAAAAAGCTATAGTCGGAATTCAACCGGATATTAAACTTGTTCTGAAAAGTACTTTTGACAATGCCCTTATTGTTGTAATAATTTAAAGAAAGCAAGGCTGAGCCTTTCTCCCCACCATTCGATAGCGTGACATTGGTCTTCTGAATAACCGAAGTCTGGGTCATCTCCTTCCACCAATCCGTATTGGCAGGCTTCATGGTCTTATCCACATCAATAAAATCAGGTAGAATGACCTTATTTAGAACCGGTTTCCCGTTATTATCGGCCCAGTCAAACTGATAGATGTTCGTCGAATTGGGATCAATGCCGGAGTTAATGGCAGCCTGCCAGTATACTTTACCACGCTGGATCGTGTTTAAGACGGTTGACCTGCCGTTATATCGCTGCAAAGAGAGAGACGAACTTACATTGATATGCGTGCCGGTTTTGGCATGCTTGGTCGTAATAATGATAACGCCGTTCCCGGCCCTCGATCCGTAAATCGTTGCCGAAGATGCATCCTTAAGGACCTGAATCGACTCAATATCGCTTGGGTTGAAAATCCCTAAAGGATCCTCCGTCGGTATGCCGTCAATGACATAAAGCGGGTCATTGTTGCCCAGCGTCCCGACTCCCCTGATCCTGACCGTGGCACCTCCCATAGGGAAGCCGTCGGTTTGAATATAGACCCCCGGTACACGACCTTGCATCGCCTTCAGGGGGTTGCCAGCCGGAATATTTTTTATGGCGTTGACATCCACTATGGAAACCGCCCCCGTCAAATCCTTTTTTAGCTCTTTCTCATAACCCGTAACCACCAATTGATTTAAAGACGATATACTTACCTGCATAGCAAGATTGATGAGGGAATCGCCTCTGATAGGCACTTCCTGCTTCTTATATCCTATAATGGAAAATAACAGTGTGTCATCTGCACTGGGCAAAGCCAGTGTGTAGTTCCCGTGGTCATCAGTAGTCGTACCTGTCCGCATTCGAATCGCAGTAATACTGACCCCTATTAAAGGATCTCCGTCTTTATTAGTGACCTTCCCCCGTACAATAAATTGAGGAGAAAGGAATGGAACAGTATAATTTAGCCGGGGGGGGGCGTTCTCCTTAGGCAACACTACAACTACATCCTTAACGATACGGTAAGTAAGTGACGAGTTCTTAAAACAAAGCTCCAGCACCTTGGGGACAGTGGCTTCTCTAACGGACAAACTCACTAAAGGCGCCTTATTTACATTTTCATCATTGTAAATAAACTGATATTGTGTTTGTGCCTGAATCACCTCGAAAACCTTCGAAAGCTTTACATTGTCCAATGACAGATTAAGTTGAACATTCTGCGAATAACCGGTTGCATATAGATTCACAACGCATACCAGTACCAGGAAGACTGTGATTCGCATAGCTCGGAAAATTAGAATAGGCAGATCAAGCCATAGGCTGGGATATCTGCCTTGGAAAGATAGATTTTTTTTCATACCTTCGTATGGTTAATTGTTAGATAATACCTGTTCCGCTTTTTTTCTACAATGGGCGGGCAGGCTATTCGGAATTGACCCGGGAATGCCCAACATTCCCGGTTTCATTTTTGCATACCTATTTCATTCTAAATCAGATTTTTTACGGGTGAAGATTTTTTACGGGTGAAAGATTAAAGTAAAGCAGGGTGTCCGATAGATTAATTTATTCGAAAGGCAACACATAGAGCACGTGCCCATTAACAGAAAACTTGACCTGACTCGTTAGGGACAAAAGATTCAAAACTGCTGTAATATTCTCATACCTAGGAATCCGCCCTGTATAGTGAAGCATTGTGTCGACACGGTGATCATAAACAATCCGAACATCATACCAGCGTGATAATTTTCTCATTAAATTGACCAGCGATTCACTATTAAACACAAACATCTCATTTTTCCAGGCTAAAGCCGACTCAAGATTTGCTTTGCGGACGTTGAGACCATCGTGTACTTTATCTAATACCGCCTCGTAGCCCGGCTCCAATATGATGCCGTGATCTTTCCGTTCACTCACCTCTATTTCATCGATGCGGACCGACCCGGAAAGCAAGGTTGTCAGCTGCTGAGGATCATCTTCATAGGAACTTACGTTGAAGCGTGTACCCAAAACGGTAATGTTTGTGTTGTCGGCATTTACGACAAAAGGGTGTTTTTCATCTTTTGAAACATCAAAATAGGCCTCACCCGATAAATAAACCTTTCGTTCACTTCCCTTAAATTGGGTCGGAAAGCGCAAAGAAGAGGCGGCATTCAGCCGAACCAAAGTCCCATCGGATAACCTAACGCTGTACTCTCCACCCCTTGGCGTAACCAGCATATTGTATAGAGCATGATCATGGACCTTTCTTACCGATACCGGCGAATAGGTCAATCCATTTTTTTGGTTGCTCACCTTCGTACCATCATACTCGGTCAGCGCTTGTGCGACACTGTCATTCAAATTGATAGTTTTACCGTTTGCAAGCAATAGGGTTGCGACCTTGCCTTTCGGCATGATATGAACATTCGCCAAACTACCAGTCTCTCCGATATCCTTTTTAAATGCTCCTTTCTGATTCAACAATCTGGCGCCACCAATACCGATTAAAACCATGGAAAGCACTACGGCGGCCGCTGCCATCACCCTGCGTCGCAGGCGTCTTTTCCTCCTCCCCTGTGCCTGAATCGCGTCGTTCATGCGTGTCCAGCCAAGCCCAGGAAATTCCTCATCCCAGAAAGCGGCGTGCTCCGCCAAATAACTAGGATCTGTTACTCGTTGCCAAAGATCTTGATGGTGTTTATCCCGTTCAATCCAATCTTTCAACTGATCCGATTCGTCAGGGCTTAGTTCGCCATTCCAAAATTTGGTAATTAAATCAGCGACGTTAAAATATTGTTTATGATCTCCCATGCAGCCATTATATTAAAAACGATTAAGAAAGAAAAATGGGTGAAAAGAATGGAAATTATTTCTGAAAAAATAATAGCCCTTAAAGCAGCGGATAACGGCAGGCTGACTTAGGGTATGTAACGCCTCACTTGAAGAAAGTGGCTAACAGGAGCAACACGGGTATATCTTTCAATAAATCGCTCAACAAATGAAGAGCTCTGGCTTTTTGTGTTTTAACAGTATTAATGGAAATATGAAGCTGATCCGATATCTCCTTATTTTTTAATTTTTCAAAGTAGCTCATGATCAATACGTTCCGACAGCCAGGCGGTAGTTTCTGCATCGCCAGATGCACATATTCGATGACTTCGGATTCGATCAAATTCATCACGATATCTTCTTCAGTACCTTCTGTCTGTCCCCGCTCGTAGTGACGGATTACCTTATGGTGTTTAGCAATATCGATACACCGGTTTTTAACCGTGATATAGAGAAAGGCCTTTATAGCATTTAAATCATGAAAACTGTTCCGTTTGGACCATAATTTCAGGAATGCTTCTTGCACAACATCTTCAGCATCCTGCTTGGAGGCTAAAAGTTTGGTGGCAAAATAGCACAACCGAATACGATATTCTTCGAAAATATTTCTAAAAGTAATATCATTAATATGGTAAAAATCACTTATGTAAAACTTTTCATCCATTAAATTTTGATAAAAGATTAACGGTACTATTTTGATCAGATGTGTATCTAAATAATTGATAAATAATATACTAAAAACCTGCCGACAATAGGATATTGCATGTTTTAATCAGGAATAACTTTCAATCTCGGTCCAAAAACTTTAAGCACTTTTATCTTGAGTTCTACCGAGGCTGCTTAGACAATTGCATCATAGTTCCCGCTACAAACATACATCATCAATATACAAAAATATCAAGTCATTTATATTTTCCATTAAAATGTATAAGGGAAATTTTCCAAAAAGCAGTACGGGTTGATTTGTGTCGGCAACCTGTAATTTCCATCCACTTGTTTATCAAATCATTGAGAATATCCACTTCGTAAGGAAAGTTTGATTATCAAAATCCATCGTAAAAACGTGTCAGCAGAAACCACATAAGTCCGGTGAGAACATAGGGTATGAATGTCTTGTATATTAAAATAATATGCTTAATAACAACAACACGAATACCGACATCCCTGTCTATAAGTGACTACCACGCATAGAGTAGAAAGGAGAAGCAAGCTTTTGGGGATACTTTTGTGGATGATTCCTATGCTGCTATTCCTGCACGGGTTATGGTGCTACGCTAATCCATTGTCTTTCATTCACGCCTGCCTTACGGAGTAATTTATTATATTACTAAATATACAGTTTAGAATTTAATAGCGAAAACAAGAAAATAATTTATCATGCCTGGGACTTTACAGGATACCCTTTTTACTTACAGTAGAGCTGGCATTCGTGGTTTTATTCAGGCCTGCCCCAACGGAAAGACTTGCTGTTTATCCGGCACGTCTGCCATCGGCCTTTCCACTCCGGTCGGTACCAGGATATTTTGAGCCGATCAATATTTAAGCAACTGTAAATATTTTAATTTCTAGCCCAAGTGTTTTAGCCATCGAAATCCGTCAATCACCGGCGCTCGGGTTTCGATAACAATCTTTGTATGAAAAAGCATCTACTCAGGTAAACTTCTCTACATCTTGTTCACAGTAAGTAAAACCAATGGTTACAGGGCATAAATTTGTAGATTTCAAAAAGGACAAATATGCTGGAATGTATCGATACCCAACTCGCAAAACTCAAATCGGATCATGCACATAAAGAGAACGGTTACCGACGGGGCGAAGCCTATTATCGTGACGGTCACTGTCAGGTGCTAACCTATGCCAGGAATGGCTGGGAGGTCCTGGTATTGGGAGATGAGGAGGAAGAGCGGGAGGTAAAGATTCACCTGGACGAAGAACAACAGCTGTTTCCGGCAAAGAAAGGGAAGCCTGTGGATTGGGATAGCGAGGGGATTGCCGCTTTGATGCAAATACGGGAAGACCTGTCTAATGCTGCGCCCAAGTTGCAATCGGAAGGAAAGGTTTATACCCGTGAGGGGATGATTAAACGGGTATTGGAAGAACGCCGGGAAAAAGCGGAAAAATCCCGTTATAAGATCACCTTTGCCGATAACATCTATGGCGAACATATTTTGATCAATGATAAGGGGGTTCGTTACCGGGTCACGTTGCGGGATTTTGAGCAGGAAACGGGCTATATCGATAACCCGGATCTGCAAACCAACAAACTGGGGACCACCAAACACATCATGTATGCCTTTAAAGCCCTGAAGTCCAAGCGCCGGACATACGACAAACTGAGTAAAAAATATCCCTTTATCGAGATTTTCCTGGACCCCCCAGCAAGATTATCGCATCACCTGGTACTATCCCCATAAACTGGGACCAGCTATAGAAGAACTGATTAAAAAGCATTTTGGAGATAAAAGATACCTGGCCGAAGAAAAAGTGAAGGATTTTCTGCTTTTTATCCGGGATGCCAGGGCTTATGCGAAGATCAAGATCAGGCCCGAGGTGGAACAAAAAGTGCAAAAGGCGTGGGAACGGGAAATGCTCGAAAGGGTAGAGAAAGATGAGCAACTGGATTTTTCCTTGTTAAAGACAAAGCTTTTCCCCTACCAGCGCGACGGGGTTCAGTTTGCCACCTTCCGCGTAGGCGCTATCCTGGCCGATGAAATGGGGCTTGGCAAGACGATTCAGGCAATCGCAACTGCGGTGATGAAAAAAAAGCTTTTTGGTTTTAAAAAATGCATGATCGTCTGTCCGGCCTCATTAAAGGAGCAATGGAAACAGGAAGTTGAGCGTTTTTCCTACGAACAGGCGGTTATTATAGAAGGCCTGCCTAAGGAGCGCGAACAGATCTACAAAGACAGTGATGCCTACTTTATAATCGCCAACTATGAAACGGCGCTGCGCGATGTTCACGAGATGAACCATGCCGAGATCGATTTTATCATTTTGGATGAGGCCCAGCGTATCAAAAATTTCTCGACCGTTACGGCCCAGAACATTAAGAAACTCCAGAAAAAACATGCGCTCGTTATTACGGGGACCCCTATTGAAAACCGGTTGACCGACCTGTACTCGATGATGCAATTCATCGATCATACTTACTTGGCGCCACTATGGGAATTTTCCTACAAACATTGCTATTTTGATGAATCGAAAAAAGATAAAATTACCGGATATTATGATCTCCAGCAGCTAAAGGACTCCCTGAGCCCGGTTCTTTTACGGCGGGAAAAGAGCAAAGTGCTCAAGGATCTACCGCAGGTGACCGAAATAACGGTACCTGTTAACATGCATCCCAGTCAGGCAGACTACCACGGCTCTTTTGCCAAGGGCATCGCTGCTATACTGGCCAAGAAATTTATTTCTCCCTATGATATGCAGAAACTGATGCTGCTGTTAGCCAATATGCGGATGGTCTGCGACTGCACTTATCTTATTGACAAAGAAACCTACCATTCACCCAAGCTTGACGAGCTGGAGCATATCTTGCTGGAAAAATTCGATATCAGGCACCAGGCTAAAAAGATCATCCTTTTTTCCGAATGGACCCATATGCTCAATATCATCGCAAAGATGTTGCATAAGAACGGGATCGGGTATGCACAACTGACCGGAAAGGTAGCTTTCAAACACCGGGATATGCTTGTGAAGAAATTCGAGACGGACCCGAATTGCAAAGTTTTCCTTTCTACTGAGGCGGGGGGAAGCGGTCTCAATCTGCAGATGGCTGATACCGTGATCAATTTTGAACTTCCCTGGAATCCGGCCAAAAAGAATCAGCGTATCGGACGTATTGACCGGTTGGGACAACGTAGTAAGCAGCTGACCGTCGTCAATTTCATTACCCGCGGCTCCATAGAGCTGAAAATTGCCTCCGGACTGACTTTAAAGCAGAACCTGTTCGACGGGGTATTGAGTACGGAAGGGGGACCCGACGAAGTAGATTTTTCAGCGGCCGGCAAGGCACAGTTTCTGAGGGAGCCCGAAGAGATGATGCAAGAATTAAATACCTCCGATCTAAAAGGAGCCGCAGTGGATGAGACCTTTAATGAAATAGCCAACGAGGCTTCCGGTACGCTGGAGGAAATTATTGGCGAAGAAGAGAGTGATCTAGCGGCGCATCCAGCCGGTAATGGCGTAATGGAGGATGCCGGTCCGGTTGAATCACAGGCTGTGATTGAAAAGGTGCTAAATAATGGGATGAAGTTTTTTTCCGGGCTGCTTCAGATGGCGACTGGCAAGCCAGTGGGATTGGAGAACAAAAAAGTTGAGGTAGACCCGGTCACCGGAGAGGTGGTGTTGCGGTTTAAATTGCCCAAACTATAATCCGCCGAGCCCGCCGTATGAGCTGCGTGGCTGGCTCCAGGGATTCCCTTTTTCCTGCCTTGCTGAGGGATCCGGCGGAATCATTTGATAATGGTTCTGGCAAGCACGGAAGCACAATCTACACTTCCTGGGGCGCCAGGAGCGCTTTTTCCACCGGTGTGTCCCGTTAGCTGCCCTAAATTCTCTGCCAATAAATCCGAAAACTATATTATTTTTGGAGGCTGTTTACTATGTGTACGTTAACTGATTGTTAATCATTTAATCATTAATTTTCTCCTTTCATGAATATAAATCAGAAGTTTGTTTTGGGCGATGATGGCATCACGCCGGAACAAAAGGCCTTCTTTGATGAATTCGGATTCGTTCATTTTAAAAATTACTTTTCACCCGATCAGATAGAAGGAGCCCTCAATGCGGTAGCGGAGATCGAAAAAGAATGGATCAACGCCAGCGTAGAAAAGATCAACGGTATCCCTATTAAATATGGCAAAGATGCCGATGGCAACCCCATTGTACAGCGTTTTGCCTTTTCTTCCCTCCACAGCGCTTATCTGCATGAAATGTTGCAGGACACGCGCATCCAGAACCTGCGGCATCTCCTTGGAGAGGATGCACGGGTGGCGGAGAACGAAAAAGACGGCCTGGTGATCAACCATTACGTCAATACGGGGGAGAGCAATTTTACCCGGCTAGGCTGGCATACCGACGGGCTCAGGGACCTTTTTACGCAGTTCAAGCTGAATCCCATGCTGAACGTGGGTATTTACCTGGATGACTCGCCGAAGGAAAAGGGCAGCCTGAGGATCATTCCAGGTACCCATAATAAGGGCCT
>Ga0164242_10003099_pt1 | contig 19055 bp, 13 predicted proteins | sample OricomgcompostMG_FD_108783 | JGI IMG/M metagenome (GOLD analysis project Ga0164242, IMG submission 108783) | Miracle-Growth compost microbial communities from Emeryville, California, USA - Original compost - Miracle growth compost (MG) ... | reverse complement strand
GCATGCCGCCGGCGAGGTCCGGCGCCGCGATCAGGTCAAGGCCATTCGGACCGTGCCGTTCGCTGGCGTGGCCGTCATTCGGCGGCAGGCCTGACGGCGGACATCGGCAGCGGCCTGGGGTCAGTCGACGAACTCGTCCTCACGAGTGCCGTACGGGTGTGCGGTGATGAAGTCCTTCGCCTGGCTGTACATCCGCTCGATGTACGCCTCGAGTTCGGTCGACTCGACCCGCCACTGCCCGCGGCCGCCGATCTTGATGGCCGGCAGCTCGCCACTGCGCACGAGCGCATATGCCTGCGACGCCGAGATGTTGAGCACCTCGGCGACATCAGACAGCTGCAGGAATCGCGACGCTGGCATGCTGCTCCTCGTCAGGCCCAACGGAAGGGCGCCTCGATCGCGCCTGTGCGGCGCGGTGGTTGATGCGACAAGTTTGACACCCGGCTGGCTGCCGCCCGCTGATATCCACAGGCTGGCGCCGGACAACCTCGGTGCGTGACCGTTGAGGTGCCGACGGTGACGCTCGGCAAGCGATTGCAGGTCTCGGATGTCACGCAGTGGAACGGCATCCTGCCATCCCGGTTACCGAGATCGCAGCGATCGAACACGTTGAGCTGCCTGCTGGGAGCGCGGAGGTCCGGCCAGGGTGTGGACGGAGGTTTTCGTCCGGGAGCCGATTCGGGGCAGAATCGACGGGCCCGCGCGGCGCCGACGCTGCGCATCCGCCCATCGCTCGACCCGCGAGGAGACACTCGGTGTCTGACGCTGCCAAGGCATCCGCACCGCCGAAGGCATCTCGTCTGGCTCTGCCCCGTTGGCTGGACCCCAAATTGCTGTTGGGCGTGCTCTTGGTCCTGATCGCCGTCCTGCTCGGGGTCCGGGTGTTCGCGAGCATGGACGACTCCGTGACGGTGTGGGCGCTCAAGGGCAATGTCGTCGCCGGCGCGCCGGTGACCGGGCACGACGTGGTCGCAGTCTCGGTGCGGTTTTTCTCCGAGGACCAGGCCAAGCAGTACATCTCGGCTGCCGAGCCGTTTCCCGCCGGCGAGATCGCCAAACAGGACATGGCCAAGCACGAGCTGCTCCCGGTGGCCTCGCTGACGCGCAAGTCCACCACCGAACGGCTCGACTTCCCGATCCCGGTCAAGCCCGAGAACCTACCGCCGGTACGCCCGCAGGACCGGGTGAACGTGATCGTCGTGACCGGCGGCGGCGGCGGTTCGAAGGGGACGTTCACGATGGTGCTCAGCGACGTCGAAGTGGTGGCTACCCCGAGTTCAGGCGGCGGCGCCCTCGGCGTCTCCTCCGACAGCGGTGAGCTCACCGTCCGGGTCGACCCGAAGAAGCAGAAGGACTTCGACCAGACCAAGGTCGCCGGGCTGCTCGAAAGCGGCAATGTCATCGTCGTCCACAAGGTCCGCTGACCGGCTGGCACACCGGCCAGCCCGGCGCGCAGTGAGGAGCACACCATGGCCGTTCCGGTCCTGACCGCCGTCACCGGTGCGCGCTGGGAGACCGACCTCGTCAGCTCGCTCGAGCACAGCCCGATCGACCTGTCGGTGGTGCGTCGCTGCGTCGACCTGCCAGATCTGCTCGCGGCAGCGACGTCCGGGCAGGCCAGCGCGGTGGTGCTGTCCGCCGACCTGCGCCGCCTCGACCGCGACGCGGTGGCCCGACTGAGCGCGGCCGGCGTGGCGGTCATCGGCGTCGTCAACCCCGGCGACGAACCCGGCACCGAGCGACTCAACGCGCTGGGCGTGCACCAGGTCGTGCCAGCCGATGCGTCGCCGGACGTGCTGGCCGCCGCGGTCAGCACGGCGATCGAGACCGCCCACGCGGGCCCGGACGAGCAAGCCCGCGACGGTCACGTCCTGGCCGACCCGTCCGCAGACCTGCCCGTCATCGAGCCGCGGGACGAGGTGCCCGAGCCGCCGGCCATACCGCCAGGCACCGGAAAGCTGGTCGCGGTCTGGGGGCCGACCGGTGCACCGGGCCGCACGTCGCTCGCGGTCAATCTCGCCAGCGAGGCAGCCGAGCTCGGTGTGCGGACCTTGCTGGCCGACGCCGACGTCTACGGCGGTGTGGTAGCGCAGTCGCTCGGGCTACTGGAGGAGGCACCCGGGGTCGCGGCCGCCTGCCGGGCGGCCAACGCCGGGCGATTGAACACCGAGGGACTGCTCCGACACGCCCGCGCGATCACGCCGAAGCTGTTGGTGCTCACCGGCATCTCCAGGCCCGAGCGGTGGGTCGAGTTGCGGACCAGCGCGCTCGACGTGGTGTGGCACGAGGTGCGCTCGGTGGCCGAGTTGACGGTCGTCGACCTGGGTTTCTGCCTGGAGCAGGACGAAGAGCTCTCGTTCGACACGGCCGCACCGCGTCGCAACGGCGCCACCTTGGTGACGCTCGAGCAGGCCGACACAGTGTTGGCGGTCGGGTCGGCGGACCCGGTCGGGCTGCAGCGGTTGGTGCGCGGGCTGGCGCAGCTGCGCGAGACCATCCCGGGCGTGAGCCCGCTGGTCGTCGTCAACGGGGTGCGCAAGGCCCCGGTCGGCGGCGGCAACCCCGAACGGCAGATCCGCGACGCCTTGTACAAGCATGCCGGCGTCGACAACGTGATCACCGTGCCGTACGACCGGGCCGCCTATGACGCCGCCCTGGCCCAGGGCCGAGCGCTGTTCGAGGTATCGCCGAACTCGGCCGCTCGCCGGGCGATCCGCGAACTCGCCGGCCAACTGGCGGGAGTACAGACCAACCCGAAGAAGCGCCGGAGCCGGCGCCGAGCGGCGGCCCGGCCGGTGCCGGTGCCCGAGCCCGGCGTGGACGAGGCGCCGTCGTCGAAGGCGAGCTGACCGTGCCCGCCAGAGCGCCCGCACCACGGCAGGTCTTCCTCCCGACCACTCGGGCCGAGTTGGTTCGATGGTGTGCCGCCGGGGAGGCCAGCCGCGAGCCGGCCCTGACCGGGGTCGCGGTCACCGCGGAGTTCGCCGCCGAGTTCGGCCGCGCCCGCGGTTCGGACGAGGACGAGGAGTTGCTCCTCGAGGCGCTTGCCGACGCTGCCGTGGCCAGCGAGCGGCTGGCGCGCGAGCCGGGAGAGCCGGCCGGCGCCACCGTCCTCGCGGTCGAGACGACCGTGTCCGAGGGGCCGGGCGCCGGCGCCCGGATACATCTGACCGGCCCGCTTCCGCGGAGCAGGTGGGTGGCGGCCTACCAGCGATTGGCCGAGCCGACAGGTGACCGGCCGGATGCGTCGGAGCTGGCCTGGTTCGCCGTCCAGGAGTTGCCGGACGCCCTCGGCTGAGTCCTACAGGGGCCGGCGAACCCGGTCAGCTGCGGGGTGGCCGGACCACCGCCGCGTGCTGCCCGGGGCTGCGTGACGGTGGCGCAGACCTCGCCGGCCTGGTTCGCTGGGGACATGCAGTCCATTTGGAAGGGCGCGGTGTCGTTCGGGATGGTGACCATCCCGGTCAAGGTGTATGCCGCCACCGAGGAACGCGACATCAGCTTCCGGCAGGTGCATGCCGCCGACGGCGGCCGGATCCGCTACAAGCGGACCTGTGAGATCGACGGCGAGGAGGTGCCGTACTCCGACATCGCGAAGGGCTACCCGTTGCCGGACGGCGACGTGCTCGTCCTCGACCCGGACGACCTGGCCGACCTGCCGCTGCCGAGCCGCAAGGTCATCGACGTGCTCGAGTTCGTGCCTTTCGACCAGATCGATCCGACCAGCCTGGCGCGGGCCTATTACCTGGCGGTCGACGGCGGGGTCGCGGACAAGCCGTACGCGCTGCTGCGGGACGCGTTGCGCGACTCCGGCCGGGTGGCTGTCGTCAAGGTCGCGCTGCGCAACCGGGAGTCGCTGGCGTTGCTGCGCGCGGTCGAGGACACGCTGGTGATGCAGACGATGCTGTGGCCGGACGAGGTGCGCCAGCCGTCGGTGGTGACCGCGCCGGCCGACGTCGACCTGCGCGAGCAGGAGGTGGCGATGGCCCGGTCCTACATCGAGACCCTGTCGGCTGACTTCGACCCGGGCCGCTACCACGACGAGTACCGGGAGGCGCTCGAGGCGGTCATCAACGCCAAGATCGAAGGCCGTGAGGTGACCGAGGCGCCGTCCACCCCGACCACCGGCGAGGTGGTCGATCTGATGGCCGCGCTGCGAGCGAGCGTGGACGAGGCTCGGCGCAAGCGGGGCGAACCGACCGCTGACGAATCCGACGAGGCGTCTGCCTCGCCGCCTGCGAAGAAGACGGCAGCCAAGGCCGCCACCAAGTCCGCCGGATCGGCGAGGAAGTCCGCCGGCCAGGCGAGCAAGAAGTCCCAGCCGGCGAAGAAGAGCAACAGCTCCAGTGGCCGGGCAGCCAAGTCCACGACTTCCGGGCGCTCCACGCGCAGCTCGACCAGCAAATCCAGCACCGGCAAATCCAGCAGCAAGGCCAGCAGCAGGAAGACGAGCAGCAGGAAGACCAGCAAGCCGACCCGCAAGTCGGCGTGAGGCCCGGACGGTAGGCATTCTTGCTGGCCGACCCGGCGAGGAGGGGCGCAGGCGAGATGGACGCGGTCACGAGCGCACCGGAACCGAGGAACGAACCGGTACGTACCTACGCGCCCGGCAGCCCGGAACGGGCCGAGTTGCAGGCGGCCCTGGCAGAGCTGGCCGCCGCTCCGCTCGAGTTGACGGCAACGATCGGCGACGAGCAGCGGATGCCCGGCGGGCGCCCGTTCGACGTGGTACAGCCACACGCGCACGCCCGCGTCGTGGGTCACAGCGCGCACGCCTCGCGCGCCGACGCGGCCGCAGCCATCGACGCTGCTGCCGCGGCCGCGCCCGACTGGGCGCGCCGCAGTTTCGATGATCGTGCCGCGATCTTCCTGCGGGCGGCCGACCTACTCGCCGGCCCGTGGCGGGCGCGGCTCAACGCCGCCACCATGCTCGGCCAGGGCAAGACCATCCAGCAGGCCGAGATCGACGCCGCCTGCGAGTTGATCGATTTCTGGCGCTACAACGTGGCCTACGCCCGGCAGATCTACGCCGACCAGCCGCGGTCGGCTCCGGGCACCTGGAACCGGGCCGACTACCGACCGCTGGAAGGCTTCGTCTACGCGATCACGCCGTTCAACTTCACCGCGATCGCGCTCAACCTGCCGACGGCGCCGGCCCTGATGGGCAACGTCGTCGTCTGGAAGCCGTCGCCGACCCAGCAGCTGGCCGCACACCTGGGAATGCGGCTGCTGGAAGAGGCGGGGCTGCCGCCGGGCGTGATCAATCTGCTTCCCGGTGACGGCGCCGAACTGTCCGAGGTGGCGCTGGCCGACCCGCGGCTGGCCGGCATCCACTTCACCGGTTCCACCGCCACCTTCCAGAAGCTGTGGACCCAGGTTGGCGCGAACATCGCCGGTTACCGCTCCTACCCGCGGCTGGTCGGGGAGACCGGCGGCAAGGACTTCGTCGTGGCGCATGCGTCGGCCGACCCGGACGCGGTGCGTTCGGCCCTGCTGCGCGGTGCCTTCGAGTACTCCGGGCAGAAGTGCTCGGCGGCGTCGCGCGCCTACGTCGCCCGGTCCGTGTGGCACCGGATGGGCACCGACCTGGCGGCTGGCGCGGACGCGTTGACGATGGGTGACGTGACCGACCTGCGCAACTTCACCGGTGCGTTGATCGATGCGCGCGCGTTTGCCAAGAACAAGAAGGCGATCGATCGCGCCGCGGCCGAACCGGGTTTGCAGATTCTGGCTGGCGGTACTTACGACGACTCGGTCGGCTGGTTCGTCCGGCCGACAGTCGTGCGCGCCCAGTCACCGGACGACGAGATGTTCTCCACCGAATACTTCGGTCCGGTGCTGGTGGTCCACGTGTTCGACGACACCGACTACGAGCGGGTGCTGGCCGGTATCGACGCGACATCCCCGTACGGCCTCACCGGGGCGGTGATGGCCCGCGATCGCGCGGCGGTGGCAGTGGCGGCCGAGCGGTTGCGCTTCGCTGCGGGCAACTTCTACGTCAACGACAAGCCCACCGGGGCGGTCGTCGGCCAACAGCCGTTCGGCGGCGCCCGCAAGTCCGGCACGGACGACAAGGCCGGGTCGGTATGGAACTTGATCCGATGGGTGGCACCGCGGGCGATCAAGGAGACGTTCGTGCCGCCGACCGACGTCAGCTATCCCCACATGGGTTGACAGAACTCCGGCTGGCACAGCTCAGCGGGGGGCTGGCGGTCAGGCAGCGATGATGCGTGCCGGGCGGCGGGTTGGCGAGTCGGTTGCCACCGGTATCAGGCCGTCATAGTCGCCGACGGGGACTGCCACGGCAAGACCGCAGTCGGTGCAGACCCATTCGGGACACAGGTCGCCGTGCCCGTCCTGGCAGACCGGCTGCTCGAACACGGTGTCGGCCGCGCAGCCCGCGCAGTACCCGATACGGCCGTCCGGGCCGTCAACGGGGCCGTCGAACAGACTGTCGTGGGCCGGGCTGCCGTCGAAGGCGTGGTCGACGGCAGTTGCGATGGTGGTGAACGTCTCGAACTCCATGCCCTGCACGCTGCCACTGAGCACCGACAGTCGCCGGTACCGACACACCATCAGCGCTGGCTGCACCCTGACTGGTCAGCCGGCCGAGCCAGCGCTGAGTCAGGGCTGCGTCACCGATTGGCGAGGTACTCCGCCCCGAGCCGCTCGTCCAGGTCCACGCTGTCGGCGACCACCGGGGCGGCGGCCTTCTCCACGCGCGATCCCAACAGCGGGATGCTCGCCTTGAGCGTCTGCTCGACCGTTTGCCGGGTCCGGCCGCCCTCCGGCGTGAGCACGAGCGTGCCGCTCATCGAGACCGGTACGCCGCGCACCTGCAGATGGTCCAATGCGGTCCGGGTGCCGTCGCCGGTGGCCGGTAGCCACCGCATCTGCTCATCGATCTCGATGGTCTGGCCGACGAAGCGGTGCACGATGTCGGGCATCCCGGCGGTGGACAGGCTGCGATGGATCCGTACGACCACCGGCTCGGTGCTGGCCGGGCTGGCGCCCGCCGGCACGTCGACGGTGTAAGCCACCGCATGTGAGGCGGCGCAGCGCCGCTCCAGGAACTCGCGGTCGAGCATCATCGCGACGACGGAGTCGACGTCGGCGTCGAAGGTGATCTCGCGACGGATGTCCATGCCTGAATCCAACACCACCGCGGTGGCTTGCCGTGCCCGGCTCAGCCCGTGGCGGCGTGTCGTTGCAGACGTGCCAGCGACTCGGCCAGCTGGTCGCGCCGGGCCCGGTAGGCCGGGTCGTGCGCGTGGTCGGCCAGTTCGTAGGGGTCCTCGCCGAGGTCGAACATCATCCACGGACGGCCGTCCAGCGTGGCGTACTTCCATCCGTCGTGGGTGATGATCGCCGACCACGGCAGGTCGATGCTCTCCCGGTGCCCGGTGGGCACCGGCTGCTCGATCAGGATGTCGCGGACCGGGTCCGGTTGGGCCGGCCCGCCGGTGACCACCGCGCTCAGGTCCGCACCCTGCATCCAGGCCGGCGTCGGCAGGTCGCACAGGCCGAGTGTGGTGGGCCCGAGGTCGACATGGGTCGCCAGCGTCTGACAGCGCCGGCCGTTGGTGCGGCTCGGCCCGCCGACGACGAGGGGCACCCGGACCGACTCCTCCCACGGGTTGGTCTTGCGGAACTGGCCGTGCGACCCGTGCATGTCGCCGTGATCGGAGAAGAACACCAGGTAGGTGTCGTCGGCCAGCCCCAACCGCGCCAGCGTGGACCGCAGCCGGCCGACGTTGTGGTCGAGCCGCTCGATGCCGGCGTAGTAGCCGGCGAGGTCGCGGCGGGCTTGCGTGCGGATACGTTCGACCGGCGGCACGTTGGCACGCAGTCCGATCTTGGCCGGGACGTGCCGGGCCATGTCCTCGGCCGGAGCGATGTAGGGGTTGTGCGGCGGCTGCACGGACAGCACCGCGAAGAACGGCTCGTCGGCCGGCCGGCCGGTCAACCAGTCGATGAGTAGATCGGTCAGGGCGTCGGTTTCGTAGCCGGGCAGTCGGAACTGCTCCATGCCGTCGGCGCGCGCCAACACCGGGACTCCGTCGGGTACCCGGCCGGCGTCGGTGTGGACTAGACAGTCGAACGGGCGGTTGTTGTTCTCATAGGCCCACCAGTCGTCGAACCCAGCCCGCCGCGCCGGCGGGATCATCCGGATCCGCGCGTGTTCGTCCCCGAAGGTGGCCGGCCCGAGTTCGGGCCGATTTCCGTCCAGATGCCACTTGCCGACGTAGCAGGTGCGATAGCCGGCCGCGGTGAACTCGCGAGCGAGCGTCGGCGCGTCTGCTGCCAGCGGGGACTGGTGGCCAGGCACGCCACTGGCCGAGGCGAACCGGCCGGTGAGCATCGACCCGCGGGCCGGACAGCACAGCGGGGAGGCGGCCGCGGCGTTGGTGAAGTCGACGCCCTCGGCGACGAGCCGGTCCAGGTTCGGCGTCGACACGTTCGGGTCGCCGGCGTAGCCGGTGGCCTGGGCGCGCAGTTGGTCGGCCATCACCCAGATGACATTCCGACGTCGCGCCGCGCTCGTCGCGGGAGCACTCATGGGTTCGCCTCTCGTGTGGTCTGGTCCGGGCCTTGCATCCAGCGCTCGACGATCCTACGATATTTCATATAACGCAAGGAGATTGCGTATGACGCAAGTAGTCCAGTCAGTCGATCGGGCACTGGGCCTGCTGTGGTTGGTGCAGGAGCAGTCGGGCCGGTCGCTGACCGAGCTGGCAGCGCGGGCCGGCCTGATTCCGTCGACCACCCTGCGGCTGCTGGCCACGCTGCAAAAACACGGGCTCGTGATGAAAGACCACCAGGGTCACTACCGGCTCGGGGCAGGTGTACTCCGCCTGCAGCAGGGCCGGCGCGACCACGACATCGCTGCCCTGCTCGAGGACGAGGTCCGCGCGCTGGCCCGCCAGGTCGGCGAGCAGGTGTCGCTGGCGATGCTGCTGGACCAAGCCGCGGTGCACGTCCTAGCCGTCGACGGCGCGAGCGAGACCGGCAAGGAGGTGCTGTTGCGGTCCTTCCTCTACCGCCGGGACGCCAACGTCAACGCCACCGCCCTGGGCAAGGTGTTGCTCGCGACCGCGCCGTCCGCCCGGGCCGATGCCGTGATCGCCCAGCTGAGCTGGACGAAGACCGCGGCCCAGACCATTACCGACCCCGACGAGCTGCGCGCACATCTGGAGATGGTTCGCCAACAGGGCTATGCCACCTCCATCCACGAGAACACCGATGGTGCCTCCGGCATCGCGGTGCCGGTCGCCAGCGGCGACGACGATCTCGTGCTCGGCCTGGCCGTGCACGGGCCGCTGAGCCGGCTCGGTCACGCCCGCTTGCTCGAGGTGCTACCGCTGCTGCAGTCCGCGGCCGCGGACTGCGAACGACGGCTCGGTGTCGCGCCTGCCACCAACGGTGTCGCCGTGCAGACATGACCCGCTGTCTTCGTGCCCCCGTCCACTCCGCTACCAGCACCCACCTACCGGGCATCCACCTGCTTGAGCCCGAGCCACCTGTCAGCGCACACACACACTCGTTCGAAGGATCCGTCATGACCACCGACCACCGCCGCTCAGCTCTGTCCCGCCGACGCCTTCTCGGCGGCGTCGCGGCCGCCGGCGCTGCCGTCTTCTTGTCCGCCTGCAGTCGGAGCGGCGGCGAGGACGGCGCGCTCGAGTCCGCTGCGCCGACCGAGCCTGCCGGCACGCCGGCCGACCAGTCGCCCAGCCCGGCAGCCGAGACGACTCCCAGCGCGGTCGCCAGCCCGGAGTCGTCGAAGGGATCGGCAACCACTCCACTGGATCCACCGGCCACGTTGCGGGAGGCGCCGGCCCTTGCCGCGCAGGTCAAGGCAGGCAAACTGCCACCGGTGGCCGAGCGACTGCCGGCCGAGCCGTACGTGCTGCCGCACAACTGGGTGCGCCGCGGCAACTACGGCGGAGCCATGAAGATCAACATCACCTCCACGTCCGGCGACACGTCGGTGGGCGAGTGGTTCTACGACTACTCGCCACTGCGCTACCTCAACGACAGCCGCACCATCGGCCCGGGCATCGTCTCGAAGTGGAAGTCGAACGCCGACGCCTCGCGGTGGGAGTTCACCCTGCGCAAGGGCCTCAAGTGGTCCGACGGCCACCCGGTGACCACCGACGACGTGCTGTTCTGGTGGAACGACATGGCCAACGACGACGACTACACCGCCGAAGCCGTGCCGGACGAGGGCAAGTCCGGCAAGGGCACGATCTGCAAGCTCACCGCGAAAGACGAACGTACGTGGGTGATGGACTTCGACGCACCTGCCCCGTTGACCGTGGACCGGCTGGCGATGTGGTCGAATGGCTACGGCGGCAACGGCGCCAGCTGGATCGTGCCCAGCCACTACGTCAAACAGTTCCACCCGAAGTACAACCCGAAGGTGCCGAAGAACTGGTCGTCTCCGGGTGGCATATGGGAACAGAAGGCCTCCTATCGACGCAATCCGAAATGTCCGACGCTGGCGCCGTTCCAGCTCGCGCGATACAGCGATGCCAAATCTCTCACCTGGGAGCGCAACCCGTACTGCTACGTGGTCACCCGCGACGGCGATCAACTTCCGTACCTGGATCAGATCGTGATGACCCAGGTGGCCGACCCTGAGGTAGGCAAGTTGCAGATCGCATCCGGTCGGGTCGACTACTGCCACGGTCCGTACAACGCGGTGACGCTGGCCGACGTCTCCACGCTGAACAAGGGCGCCCAGGCCGCGGGAATCCGCGTGCTGATGTGGGACTCGGGCTCGGGCACCGCCTCGATGTTCTTCCTCAATCACGACTACCACCAAGCCAAGTACCGCAAGCTGTTCCGAGAGCCACGATTTTCCCGGGCACTGTCGTATGCCTACAACCGTGACCAAGCACGAACCGCGGTGTACTTCAACACCGGTGAGCCCACCACCGGCACGATGAGCCCGAAGGCCGCCGAATTCGTCGTCAACGACGAGGGACGCAAACGCTTCGAACAGTGGCGGGACGCCTACGTGCGCTTCGACCCGGCGAAGGCGAACAAGCTGCTCGATGAGCTCGGCCTGAAGGACATCGACGGCGACGGCCGGCGCGAGTTCCCCGACGGCAGCAAGCTCCGGCTGCGCATCGAACTGCCTGCCTCGGCCAACAACGAGTACGTGCAGACATCCAACCAGCGCGCACGTGACTGGAAGGCGGTCGGCATCGACGCGGTCGTGACACCGGTACCGCCAGACGGCTTCAACGACGAGTGGTCGGCAGGGCGCTACATGAGCCGGTCGGCCTGGGAGGTCGGTGGCGGGCCGAACATCATCGCACAGCCCCAATGGATCGTGCCGATGGAGAACAGTCGTTGGGCTCCGTTGCAGGGCCAGATGTATGCCAGCCGCGGCACCTCGGCCTACACCAGCGAAAAAGACGTGGATCCGTGGAAGCGCAAGCCGCCGCGAGTGATGCCGGAAGCGGGCGGCGCAGTCGATCGACTGTGGACGCTGGTGAACCGGGCGAAGGTGGAGGTCGACGTGATGAAACGCACGGCCATCGTCTGGAAGATGATCAAGGTACACGTGGACGACGGGCCGTTCTTCCAAGGCACAGTAGTGAACCCGCCACAGCCGATCGTCGTCAAGAATGGGCTGTCGAACGTACCGACCCGAGAGAACCTGTTCCTAGGCGGCTTCGTCAACCCGTGGACACATCCGGTGCCGGCCGCCTACGACGTCGGTGCATACTTTTGGGACGAGCCGGACAAGCACCAGCTGTGATCAGCGGACCGATACCTGCCTGACGGCACCGACGAGGAGAACTTGCGATGGCGCCGACACGATTCGCGACCGACCGGCCCAATGTCGTGCTCGTGTTTCTCGACGACATGGGGTACGGCGACATGGGCCGCATGGGCGGCACGGTGGTCGCCACTCCGAACATGGATGCGGTCGGTGCCGGCGGGGTGACCTGCCGGCACATGTACGCGGCGGCGCCGGTGTGTACCCCGTCGCGCGCCGCACTTCTGACCGGTCGTTACCCACAGCGGGTCGGCTTGCCGAGAGTGCTCTTTCCCCATGACGGGCAGGGATTGCCGGCCTGGGAAAGGACGCTGCCCGAACTGCTGCGCGAGCGGGGTTACCGCAGCGGCGCTTACGGCAAGTGGCACCTGGGTTGCCGGCCCGAGCACAACCCGGTCCGGCACGGGTTCGACGAATTCTTCGGCCTGCTCTACAGCAATGACATGAATCCGCTGCACCTGTTCGACGGTGAGCGCGAGATGGCCGGCGTACCAGACCAGGCGACGCTGACCCGTGACTACACCGACCACGCGATCGATTTCATCGAGCGGCATGCAGACGAGCCGTTCTTCTGCTATCTGGCACATACCATGCCGCACATACCGCTGCATGTCGAAGCAGAGTTCCGCGGCCGCTCTGCCGGTGGCACCTACGGCGACACTTTGGAGTGCATCGACTTCCACCTGGGCCGACTGCTCGACCACCTGACCGAACTCGGCCTGGACGAGCACACCATGGTCATCGTGACCAGCGACAACGGGCCCTGGTTCGAAGGCAGCACCGGCGGGCTGCGCGGCCGCAAGTTCGAGTCCTGGGAGGGCGGGGTACGGATGCCGTTCGTCGCTCGCTGGGCTGGTCAGATCCCGGCTGACACATACAGCGACCAGCCGGCGTGCTTCATCGATCTAGCGCCGACCCTGGCCAGGTTGGCCGGTGCGTCGATGCCGACCGACCGGCCGGTCGATGGCGTGGACATCTTCGGCTTGCTGCGCGGTGAGCCGATGCCCGAGCGTGCGCTGTACTTCCTCAACGGCTGGGTCGTCAATGCCGTGCGCCAGGGCCGGTGGAAGCTCCACGTCGACCGGTTCCCGGAACCGAACCCCCGCGAGCTCCCACAGCTGTTCGACCTGGTTGGCGACCCGGGGGAAAGCTATAACGTTGCCAATCTCTACCCGGAGACGGTGAAGCAGTTGGCAGGGTTGGCTGCGGACTTCCACGAGCAGATCGACAGTCAACGCGCCGCCGCTGAGGGCCGAGCTGCCGGCCGAAGCGGTTGAGCCCGAACTGCGGCTAGCTTTCGAGACCGCCCCCTAAGGAGACCGAGATGCCAGTCAGCCATTCCCGGCCGAACATCATCCAGATCGTTGCCGACGACATGGGCTACGGCGATCTGGGCTACCTCAACTGCGGTGCGTCCGACACCCCGACGCTGAACCGGCTGGCGGCCGAGTCGGTCCGGCTGAGCCAGCACTACGCCGGCTCGCCCGTGTGCGCCCCGTCGCGGGCGGCACTGCTGACCGGCCGCTGTGCCCACCGCACCGGCTGCGTGGACACTTTCGAGGGCCGTGGCCTGGACCGCCTGCACCCGTCCGAGCAGACGCTGGCCGACTTGCTTCGGGCCGACGGCTACGCCACCGGCCTGGTGGGCAAGTGGCACAACGGCGCGCTGGCGGCGCGCTACCACCCGAACGCGCGCGGGTTCGACGAGTTCGTCGGCTTCCGTGGCGGGTGGCAGGACTACTGGCAGTGGCAGCTCGACCGCAATGGCGCGGCCATGCCGGCCGACGGCCGTTACCTGACCGATGTCCTGACCAGCGAGGCGGTCGGCTTCGTCGAGCGGCACCAGGCCGAACCGTTCTACCTTCAGCTGGCGTACAACGCGCCACATTTCCCGTTCCAGGCGCCCGAGTCCGACGTCACATATTTCGACGAACGCGGTGCGTTCAGCCATCGGGTCGCCACCCTCTACGCGATGATCCGGGTGATGGACCGCGGCATCGGCACGCTCCTCGAGCGGCTCGACCAGCTGGGTCTGACCGGCCAGACGCTGGTCGTGTTCACCAGCGACAACGGCCCGCAGTTCGGCGGCACTGGGGCCGACTCCACGGTGCGGTTCAACTGCGGGCTGAACGGGGCGAAGACCTCGGTGTACGAGGGCGGCATCCGGGTGCCCGGACTGGTGCGCTGGCCGGACGGGTTGCCGGCCAACCGGGACATCCACGAGGTGGTCGCGTTCACCGACTGGCTGCCGACCCTGCTTGCGGCGACCCGCTCGACGGCGCGGCCCCGTGCCCCGCTCGACGGGGTGGACATGCTCGACGTGCTCCGTGGTGTGCGACCCTCCGGTGCGCCACCGCGGTTCTGGCAGTGGAACCGCTATACGCCGGTGCCCCAGTGCAACGCGGCGATGCGCGACGGCGATTGGAAGCTCGTCTATCCCAAACTCGCCGCGGCCATGGAAGTGGAGTCGGCCGATGGGGAGATGGATCGCGCGCTGAAGTATCGACCCGGCGAGTTCGATGACATCCGGCGCGGGCCGATGCCCGCGGTGGAGCCGGGCGAGCCGGTCACGCCGGCGCTGTTCAACCTGGCTGCCGACCCACTGGAATCGGTCGACCTGGCCGCCCGCCAGCCGGGTCGGGTTCGGCAGATGAGCGCCGCCCTCGACGACTGGTTCGTGGCGGTGAACCGGGAGCGCGTACGTGCGCAGGAAGTGACGCTGCGCGCAAGCTGACGCCTCACCGGTGCACGGTTCGGCACGGTCGTCAGACAGGTGGCTAATGTGGCCGATGCGGGCACAACGTCGTGCCCGCCCGGCTCGAGCCGGTGATCGGACGTGAGGCTGCCGTGACCGCGAACATCAGCGAGGAGAGCATCGAGCGGATTCTGGACAAGGCAGCCGAGGTGGGCAGCGAGGCTCGTACGGTGGCCGCGCCGGCGGCGTTGTCGGGGCAGTTGCGGGCCTTTCTGGGCCAGTACTACCGCAACACGGCCCCCGAGGATCTCATCGGCCGCGATCCGGTGGACCTCTACGGCGCTGCCATGAGCCACTACCGGCTGGCCGAGCAGCGCCCTCCGGGCCGGCCGCTGGTCCGGGTGTCGACGCCGACGGTCGAGGAGAACGGCTGGCAGTGCGGGCACACCGTGGTCGAGGTGGTCACCGACGACATGCCGTTCCTGGTGGACTCGGTCACCGCCGAGCTGTCCCGACAGGATCGCGGCATCCACCTCGTCGTCCACCCGTTGGTGCAGGTACGGCGCGAGCTCACCGGCGGGCTGAGCGAAGTCGTGATCGATTGGACCGCCGGGGCGCTGGACTCGGTCGAGTCGTCCGGGCTCGACTCGGCGGCCCGCTCTGAGCCCGGTGACAGCCGCACCCGGTCGACGTTGGACGTGCACGAGTCATGGATCCACGTCGAGATCGACCGGGAGTCCGATGCGGCCGGTCTGGACGAGGTGCGGGACGGCCTGCTGCGGGTGCTGTCGGACGTGCGGGAGGCGGTCGAGGATTGGCCGAAGATGACGGCCAAAGCCGGCGAGATCGTCGACCAGCTCAGCGCCGACCCCCCGCCGCTTCCGGCGGCGGAGGTGGCCGAGGCGCAGGAGCTGCTTCGGTGGCTCGCCGACGACCACTTCACGTTCATCGGCTATCGCGAGTACCGCCTCGTCGACTACGACGGCGAGGACTCGCTGCGACCGGTCCCCGGCACCGGGCTGGGTGTTCTGCGCGCAGACGAGAAGGTGTCGTCGTCGTTCGCGAAGCTTCCTCCGCGGGTGCGGGCGCACGCGCGTGAACCACGGCTGCTGGTGCTGACCAAAGCCAACTCGCGAGCCACCGTGCACCGACCCGGATACCTCGACTACATCGGCGTGAAAGTCTTCGAGGACGGCGAAGTGGTGGGCGAGCGACGGTTTCTCGGCCTGCTCACCTCGGTTGCCTACACCGAAAGCGTCGAGCGCATCCCGGTGGTGCGGCGCAAGGCCGCGGAGGTGCTGGCACGATCCGGCCTGACCCCGGACTCCCACTCCGGCCGGGCGCTGCTCGACGTGTTGCAGACCTACCCTCGCGACGAGCTGTTCAGCGTCACCGTGGACGAGCTGTTGCCCACCGTCATCGCCGTCATGCACCTACAGGAGCGCCGGCAGTTGCGGCTGTTCGTCCGCAGCGACCCGTACGGACGCTACGTCAGCGCACTGGTATACCTGCCGCGCGACCGGTTCACGACCTCGGTACGGCTGCGCATGCAGGAGATCCTGCTCCGTGCGTTCCGGGGCCGCAGCATCGACTTCACCTTGCGGCATTCGGAATCCGTACTGACCAGGCTGCACTTCGTCGTGCGCGTGCAGGCCGGGTCCGACATCCCGCATGTCGACCTGCCCGCGCTGGAGGCCGAACTGGCGGCCGCGTCGCGGCGCTGGATCGACGACTTCGCCCAGGCGGTCACCGAGTCGCTGGGGGAAGAGAAGGGCACGAACGTCTTCCGCCGGTACGCCGATGCGTTCGGGGACGCTTACCGGGCCGACTTCACCGCACGTCATGCCGTCGCCGATTTGCGGATGCTCGAATCGCTGCGCGACGAAGGTGGTCTGGCGGTGTCGCTGTACGAGCCGGTTGGTGGCACCGAGCGCGACCGGCGGCTGAAGATCTACCGCACCGGTGCGCCGCTGTCACTGTCGGCGTTGCTGCCGGTGCTGTCGCGGATGGGCCTGCAGGTGTCGGACGAGCGGCCGTACCCGGTGCGGACGAAGGACGCGCGCCAGGCCACCATCTACGACCTGGGGGTTCGGCTGGACTTCGACACCGAAGCAGAGGTACAAGCCGTTCCTGAGGCGGCACGGGCGCTGTTCCAGGACGCCTTCGTGGCGGTGTGGTCCGGGCGGGCGGAATCCGACGGCTTCAACGCGCTGGTGCTGCGCGCCTCGATGACCTGGCGCGAGGCGATGGTGTTCCGGGCCTACGCCCGCTACCTGCGCCAGATCGGCTCGGCGTTCAGCCACGAATACATCGCCTCGACCGTGCTGGCCAACATCGACATCGCGCGGCTGCTGTTGCAGCTGTTCACTGCGCGGTTCGACCCGGCCGCGCCCGCCGACGAGGATGCGGTCGCTGTCATCGTCGCCGATGTCGAATCGGCGCTGGAGAACGTCAACAGCCTCGACGAGGACCGCATCCTGCGCAGCTTCCTGACACTGATCCAGACGACCCTGCGTACCAGCTACTTCCAGCCCGGTCCCGACGGTGCGCTGCGCGATCACGTGTCGTTCAAGCTCGACAGCGCCAGCAACCCCGAGGTGCCGCAGCCGCGGCCACACGCGGAGATCTGGGTGTATTCGCCGCGGGTCGAAGGCGTCCACCTGCGCTTCGGCGCCGTGGCCCGCGGCGGCCTGCGCTGGTCGGACCGGCGGGAGGACTTCCGCACCGAAGTGCTCGGCTTGGTGAAGGCGCAGACCGTCAAGAACGCGGTGATCGTCCCGATGGGGGCCAAGGGCGGCTTCTATTGCAAGCACCTGCCCGATCCGGCCCGCAATCGAGACGCGTGGCTGGCCGAAGGCATCGCCTGCTACCGCATCTACATCGCCGCGTTGCTCGATCTCACCGACAACCTGGTCGATGACGATGTAGTGCCGCCGCCGTCAGTGGTTCGTCACGACGGCGACGACCCCTATCTGGTCGTGGCTGCGGACAAGGGCACCGCGACGTTCTCCGACATCGCCAACGCGGTGGCCGGCGACTACGGCTACTGGCTGGGCGACGCGTTCGCCTCCGGCGGGTCGGCAGGTTACGACCACAAGGAGATGGGCATTACCGCCCGCGGCGCCTGGGAGTCGGTGAAACGGCACTTCCGCGAGCTCGGGGTCGACTGCCAGAACGAGGACTTCACCTGCGTCGGCATCGGCGACATGAGCGGCGACGTGTTCGGCAACGGCTTGCTGGCGAGCCGGCATGCTCGGCTGGTGGCGGCATTCGACCACCGGCACGTCTTCGTCGACCCGGATCCGGACGCCGAACGGTCCTGGATAGAGCGGAAACGCTTGTTCGACCTGCCCCGGTCCAGCTGGGACGATTACGACCGATCGTTGATCTCACCAGGTGGTGGTGTCTGGGCGCGCACGGTCAAGGCGGTTCCGGTCAGCCCGCAGCTGCGTACCGCGCTCGGGCTGACCGACGATGTCGTGAAGCTGACACCGGCAGAGCTGATCAAGGCCGCATTGCTGGCGCCGGTGGATCTGCTGTTCAACGGAGGCATCGGCACCTACGTGAAGGCGGCCGCCGAGTCGCACGCGCAGGCGGGTGACCGCACCAACGACGCGGTCCGGGTGGACGGGGGACAGCTGCGCGCCCGGTGCGTCGGCGAAGGCGGCAACCTCGGCTTCACCCAGCTCGGTCGGATCGAATACGCCGAGGCCGGAGGGTTGATCAACACCGACTTCATCGACAACTCGGCCGGGGTGGACACCTCCGACCACGAGGTGAACATCAAGATCCTGCTCGACCGGGTGGTCAAGTCGGGTGACCTGACCACCAAGCAGCGTAACGAACTGCTCGCCTCGATGACCGACGAGGTGGCCGAGCTGGTGCTGGCGCACAACCGGGCGCAGAACGTGGCACTGGAGATCGCGGTCGCGCAAGCTGCCGATCTGCTGCACGTGCACCAGAGCTGGATGAGCCGGCTCAGCCAGGCGGGTGTCCTCGACCGTGGACTGGAGTTCCTACCCGACGATGCGCAGATCGACGCCCGCCGCAAGGCCGGCAAGGGCCTGACGCAGCCGGAATTCAGTGTGCTGATCTCGTATACGAAGATTGCGCTGGTGAAGGAGCTGGTCGAATCCGACCTGCCCGAAGACGACTATCTGAGCCGCGAGCTCGTCCGGTACTTTCCCAGCCCGATGCGGGAACGTTACGCCGATCAGATGCGCGCGCACCGATTGCATCGCGAGATCATCGCCACCCGGGTTGTCGGAGACCTGGTCGACATCGGCGGCATCACGATGTTCCACCGGCTGTCGCAGGAAACCGGGGCGAGTGCGGCCGACGTCGCGCGCGCGCACGTGGCGAACCGGGTGCTGTTCGACACCGACGAGCAATGGCGGCGGATCGCCGAGCTGGACAACGTGATCACGGTACCGGCACAGCTTGCGGCGCGGTTCGAGTCCCGGGTGATCGTCGAGCGGGCCACCCGCTGGCTGCTGAACCACCGACGGTCGCCGCTGTCGATCACCGACACGATCGACTTCTTCGGCGCGCGCATGGGGACCCTGC
>Ga0164242_10003098_pt1 | contig 19058 bp, 22 predicted proteins | sample OricomgcompostMG_FD_108783 | JGI IMG/M metagenome (GOLD analysis project Ga0164242, IMG submission 108783) | Miracle-Growth compost microbial communities from Emeryville, California, USA - Original compost - Miracle growth compost (MG) ... | reverse complement strand
GCGGAGCGACGGTGGGCTTCTCAGACTTGGTGACGACGACCGGGGGGGCCACGGTGGGCTTGGGCTTCTGAGTCTCGGTGACGGTGATGCCGTTGCCGCCGATGACGGTGATGGTGCCGGTGGTCTGCTCAGCCGGGGGACAGGTGATGGTCTGGGTCTTCTCGTGGCACTCCTGGCAAGTCACGGTGGTGGTGACGAAGTTGGGAGGGACGGTGGGGGCAACCCAGGTGCTGCGTTCGCCGGTGCAGATCTCGACGACGGTATAAGTGGCGATCCACTCGCTGGTTGGGCAGGCAGCCGGGAGGGTGACACAGTAGGTCTCGGTGAAGGTCTTGGTCTTGGTCTTGGTCTCGGTCTCGATCTTGGTCTTGGTGTGGGGGGGAGGGTGGGGCACCGTGGTAATGTTGTGGTGTGGGATGGACGAGTGGTGCTCAATGGACGACGACGAGTGGTGGTGCGGCGCGGTACCCGAGGAGTGGTGAGGGTAGGACGTGGTATGGTGAGGGATGGAGGTGGGGTAGCTGCTGGACGAGGAGTGGTGAGGGTAGGACGAGGTGTGGTAAATGCTGGACGAGGAGTGGTGAGGGTAGGACGAGGTGTGATGAGGGATGGAAGAGGTGTGGTGGTGTCCAGTGGACGAAGAGGAAAGGGTGACGCTGTGTGTAAAGTTAGTTTTGATATCCTCAGAGACGAAGGTTTTAGGAGACAAACTTCTTCATGTTGAGCGGTGGATTTGCGGCGTAAAGCACGAAATAGAGAAGATCTAGTGAAGAGCTGTGCTGAAGATGGAACTGATGATGAGTTGTGTAGAAAAAAAAGTTCTCTCTTCGCAACGAACGTCGGATTACTTATAGTCAAAAACGAGCGACTGTGTCAAGGTGTGAGCGAGCGGATGAGCGAGCGTGAAGCAAGGCTTGGACCGGAAACAGGACATCTTCCTGTGTATATATAACGACGAAGCCGGATACAACGACTGAATCATGCTGATCCAGGCGACGATCTGATCTGGCGGGTAGGCTTGATCCAAGACCAAGACGCTTCCGGAATGCGGTTCAGCACCGGCATCCATTCATTCTCCCGGCACACCTGGCCGAGCCAGCTTGCGGGTGTCCCCGCCATGTCTGAGTCCTCACTAAGGCGACGAGGTTGGGCCACGATTCCGGAAGGCGTTGGCCGCACTGGAGCCTTGCTCCGGGATGTTTCAGATGGGACGAAGCTCGTTGGCTTGGAGTAAGACAGACACGAGCTTCTCTTCCACCCGGTCCATATCCCCGCACGCACTTGCCCGCTTGCGAGCCGGAAGCGGTCGGTGTGAGAAGGGCGCTCGAAGAAGGATCATCGCCCTCTTGGGTATCTAACTCGAGATAGTCGAGCAAACTGAGACTATCACCTATGCGGCCCTTGATATTTTCACCAACAGGCACAGGCACAGACGGAAGGTTCTACTAGCTTGCGGATCGCTTGACGGATCTTCGCGCGAATGCAATCAGCATTGCTCCTGCAGCCTACCTTCGGTCAACACAGCTCATAATTCAGCAAAGCCAGTCGAGGGTTGTCTCTCAAACCCGAGGCAGTCAAACATCACGTTACAGATACGCTTCCAGCAGAGGCGGCCAGAGCGGACGACATCGGCATGTTCCCAATCTATCAGCATCTCAAGCCCACGGAAGAAATTCCAGGCAAGAGACTTCCTATCAAGGGAGAAGTTTTCATATAGGAGTCGTCATCTCGAAGAGATTCTAGCAACGCGACACAGTAGAGAACAATAGTGACGGTCGTGGCGGACTCCATGCTTTTTGATGAAGAAGAGAAGAGGAAAGGAAAAATTCTGCGAGCAGAGCTTCGAAGAAAAGTCAATTCGTACCCCTGCCAAATATTGGCGCTAGGCCGCTTTCGGTTTGGGCTGTAGGGGCATGTGTACCTGCTTGGGAGCTTAAGCCCCACCACCACCTGCCAGACCCTGCCAAAATCTCGAGTTCAGTCCGAGAACATCGACGCTCTCGGCAACATTGCTGTTCTAAAAGAATCCTAACATCTCGTCTCTGGAGGGCCATCCATACGCGATCTGCGGGGACCATCTCATCAGTATCTGGTAGGCACTCTAGCTAAAATTATCCTCGTAGGTAGCTGAGGCTTCTACGTCGTATCGGCCGCCACCAGTACGATGGGAACTTCGGTTCTATTTGCGACCGAGACTCCTCCAACACGTTAGCCAAGTCGTACTTTATGGATGCTCAGTAGTCCTTGAACAGCGAGAGCTTGATGACCCCGCCTCCATGCGGTCCCGGCGTGGCGTCCCGTGGGACAGGGATGGAGAGATGTAGCCACAACACCATTTCTACCTTGGCAGGGTAGTGCTCAGAGTTGGCTTTGTCTAAGTGTCATCCCTTGAACATACTCCGTGATAATATAGGTCTACCCTCTTTCGAGCCGGGACTCGATAGATCTTCGGAATCCGGATTCCTTGCCGGGTCCTACGGGTGATCATTCTGTAGGGCATCATAGGCAAACTGCTGACTTCGTGCCTCTGAATCCCTCGTCTGATCATCTTTGTGTCTCTCATCGTGTGGCAGACAGGAGGGTGTTGTCCGGATGGCAGCATCTACATAGGCCAAGGTCTGTGCGTTACAACTGTCATCGGGCCGCTCGCACTCTGACACCAACCGATAGGAATTCTGGCAGGCGCTAGCCAAATGCAGCAACAAATCCCACCTCCAACCTCGATGCGCCTCTTCGTCAAAAAGTAACACCGCGGAAGGTATGCCGCTTCCGCTTTGATAACACAATGCCCTCCGACGACTACGCCTCATTCGGCGGCGGCGCGCTGAAACTCAAGGGCGCCAAGGTGAAGAAGCACAAGAAGAAGAGAAAGGACAAGGGCTCTGATCTCGAGAAAGCTCTTTCGACGGGTGAGACATCATCCCGAACCGGTGGCGAGGGCCCGGAACGGGAGAGACGGGACAGGGAGGACGGCGAAGAGGGAAAGGAGCTTAGGAGTCGAAGCAGCAGCCACGGGGAAGAGAAGGAAGAGTCCGACGGCGGTGATGCGAACGTTAGTTACAAAACCGAAGCCGAGAGGCGCTTCGAAGAGGCCAAGAGGAAAAAGGTACGCACACCCACTTCTCTCACTATGATGAAGCTCTTGGTTTCTTTTCCTACTCTTTTTCCCGCCTTACTAAACATACTAATACACGGAAATAGCTCTTGGAGATGTCTGAGTCGGCATCGGCACGGCCTGAGCTGCTGAAAACGCACAAGGAACGTGTCGAGGAGCTGAACACCTACCTCTCCAAGCTCAGCGAGCATCACGACATGCCCAAGATCGGCCCCGGCTAGACTCAACTTAGTGAACGGGGGGATTATGCGTGCGGGTTCTGGGAGTTTGGGAGTCTTGGATGTCAGTCTCCTCATAGTCTTCTTTTCCAAGCCACTAGTTTCGTTGCCACAATGCGGCATGGGAACTTGGGAAGTGCCTTGGAAACGGTGGAATTCGTACCAGGAACAGTTTGCCGGAATTGGAAGTTTAACATTTGCAACAACTACACTAAAAGCAGTTTAGAGTGCCTATCAAATGTCTCTATTGGGCCTGTTTGTGTATGTTATCTTCCGTGTTTACCCAATCTTTTTTTTTACCCCCAGGCCTGTTGTTCCCGGTGACCTTTGCAGTCTAATTATCCCTTCTAGTGTTTCCCAATCTCTTGTTACGTCAAATGAAATGAGTGATGCAGTGCTATGCCGTATTCGCCTGTGGATATGCACTGACTTTGGTTCCCCGTCCCTGGTTCCGGATCCCGTATGAATTAAAACAAAATAAAAACCCAAGACACCGTGCTTTTAAGGAATGTACGTGGTTAAACCCCCCCAGCTCCTGATGATGCGTAGAACTGATTTCAAACTGTGACGCTATGCCGCGATATAATGCTAAACCAGTAACGCTCCCCCGACAACGAAGCCGGCGGCTATGGCTTCGAGGATGTTGTCTCGACCGTATCGGTGCGGCGCCGCGTTCGTCTGTAGGCTGCCCGATGGCCTGGTTGTGGTCGCCCCGGTCTCGGCAGCACCGGGCACGTACGACGTTGCCGTCACAACGACCACCCCGCCGTCCGGCTTTGTCGACGTGAAAGTATTCGTCGTCAAATGGCTGGTTGGCTTGCTCGACGATTTGGAAGGCGTCTCGCTCGATTCTAGGAGATGACCATTAGTATGATACTCCTACGGTAACAAATATCATGTCAAGCAATGAAGGAGCTGCACCGGCCACCCTCGCCGCCTCTCGACGACAACTCTCAAGTCAAGCTAACACGCTGAGGACAAACAAACGCAGAGCTCAAAAAAGGGCGCACGCTGAATGACACAAACGTACCTCCATGAGATTTGGAGGGTTTTCCTGAATGAGATGCGGTCACGAAGGTCGGGCGGGACGACGACGACGTCGGTTTGGAGGTAATGGAGGAAGGCGGTCCCGTGGACGAGGGAGTGGACGAGGAAGTTGACGAGGAAGTGGACGAGGGAGGGAGGAGACCGGAGGACGTACCAGAAGACGAGCTAGGGGGGTTAGAAGTGTGAGTTGGAGGCTCCGTAGACTTTGGCGGCGTGGTATCAGTAGTTTGGCTCGGTGATCCCGAATCGCCTGTAGACGTGGGAGGCGGGTTGTCGTCGGATGTTGTGCCGTCGCCGGACGTAGGAGTGGGACTTGTCGTTGGGTCGGTGGTCGGATCTGAGCTCGACGAGGGCGGAGAAGTGGTAGAATTGTCACGCTTCACGGGCTGAGCCACGGCCTCCACGGCCTCCGCGTCGGACCGCCAGACGCCGTGCTTGAAGCGGTCCGGGAAGTACTTGTGGAGGAGGGCGTGGAGGGTCTCCGGTGCAGCATCGTCGACAGCCCGGACGAACGATTCCACCTCCTCCGAGCTCGACGCCGTATCTCGGCCGGCCATGCCTTGGTCTTGTCGAGCCCAGCCCGCCGGGGATATGGCGGATGCCACGCCTAGCCCCGCCATCAACGACACCAGCAGCACCAGCAGTAAACGGCGAGCGGAAGGCATGTTTTCTCTGGGAGCTTGATACTGTCGTAGGCCTGTAGGAGAGGAACCATGGGCGAAGGCGTCCTTTTCAGAGACGGCGTTTGAATGGCCTGCCTCTAGCTCGGAGGCGGCGTCTCGGTAGGGTGGGGTCGCCATGGTTTGAATGTGCAGGTGGTTTGTTTTGTTTTGTGAGGAATAGAAGAGAAGAGATTCGTCCGTGTTCCCGTAGACTAAGGAGCGCCCGCTGTGGGTAGGTTGTGTAATACCAAGGGGGGGGTTTCCTTCCGAGGGAGGGAGTGGCACGGGAGCTGACACTAGGTGTGACGGAGAGGGAGGCTAATTGACATCTGCGCGGACATGCATCATGGGGAGGGGGTCTGGATGCGTGAGAGAAAGTGTGCGTGAGCAGTAGACTGCGAGTTCGAAGGTCAATTGACCGAATGGGGGAGCTTTGCGAACGGGCGGAGTGTGTGGACGATGCGAGGTCCACGTAGATAGACGGCGCCACCTGGAAATCGTTGGGTCTCACTCTCTCTCTCTACCTGACTCTCTAGCCCACTCTCACCCGTCAACACGGCCTAGGCTCCTGTCGTAGTCGGAGACTTCCTTGCTCGCAGGCCTTGGCTGGACGTGGCGAAAGAGGAAACGAGGGAACAGGAACAGAGGGAAGATGCGCTAGAATTACGAATTAACACGAGGTTCGGGGCCGTGGTACTGGAATCAGGGCACAATTATGACTATGAATAAACTATCTAGTACAACATACTTGGCAGAGAGGAATAAAAAAAAGGCACCAAGGAAAAGGCCGGTGGTTGAGGTGTGGGTTTTTGGGCCGGGAAGTGCTAATTCAGCTCCGACCTCAGCTGTGACAGGGATCATGACGTTGCCCGTGCTGGAAACTTGCGAGCTTGACTGGCTCGATGGCGGCCAGGACAGGGGTGGTGGGAGTGTTTGGCCGTCGGGCCCTGCAAGGATGCGGCTTGGCGGGTGGGGGAGGGAATGGGTGAACTCGGCGGAGGAACAGAGAGAGCAGAGGCTGGCCCAGCCCAGGTTCACGCTTGTTTGTCGATCGGCATACGAAGTGAGATGACCGGGAATTTGGTGAACGTGCTCCAGCGCGACGCAGCCGTCATGGTTACGACGGACAGGAAGAGGGGTTCTCGTATTCAGCGTCGGAGCTTGGACGGACGACGAGTTTCATCATCATCATACGAATGTGTTGGGATGGAGGCTGAAGGGCTGGATGGCTGGAAGGGTGCGTCGGAGCTTGTCTCGTATTTCTAGTTCCTTGTTCTTCTGCTTGCTGCGTTGGCCCACTAGTGGAGGAGGTGGTGGGTGGTGGGGGTTGGTGACAGGGACGCCGAACTTTGACGGACGCCGGCTTCCCTGACTGTTACAACAAATATCTACGTACATGGACACAACAAGTATGTATCGGCCCAGACATTGTGTCTACCACCAGGCATACTGCAACTATGTGTGGCAGCCAAGGTGCAGTAATCAACCTGTAGGTACGGTGTAACTCGCAGCCGGCCGACCGACCGAACAGCCCATCAATGAATGGCCTGAGTTTTACGGATTCTAGGAGTAGGTGATTACGCATACCCACAGGTTCGGTCACATCTGGGTTCGTGCACTGCAAGCTTGTTCGCCAAGGAGTTCACCCTAGCTCATCAGCCCAGATGGATTCTTGGTTTCTGGAGACTGAGTGAATGGAGCCCGACGGACCCGCCCATTGCCGATGCTCCTTGTCAAAGCTCGACTGTTTGTTGATTGTAATTAATTATCTACATCCAACGCAATAGACTCTAGTCTGGTCTCTCAAACAAAGCCCCCAAGTCATTTTTCGCAGAGCTTCCTGGAAAGAGTTGCCCAGATCGACGGACCCCAAGAACCTGGTCGGAGGTTACCGAAGCGATCGACCACGCAATGCCGTCCTTGCCGCCGTGGCAAGGCAGGTTTCAATGTTTACTTCACCGTAATTAGTGTATGACCGGTCTCGCTGAACAATGTATTTTGACTGAGGGAGATTGAGCTCCGCCAGTCTACACTATGATATATATAATTTTAACCCTCAACCTGAGTATCCTAATCGTTGACTGTCCGCGATGGCATCTTTTGATGATGATGAAATGCCAAGACTTGGCTTGAAAGTGGCCTGAGCTCGCGGCTGTGCCTGACATGCAGGGATGGCGTGTTTCCAAAAAAAAAAAAAGGAATCCGAAAAAAGACAGCCACGGCCAAGCATGTGGCTTGACTGCCGAATCATTCCAGTGGCGGTGCAAGCGGCTCAAGTTCCAGGACACCTTTGGAGATCTTCATGTGATGGAGCCGGCCGGCTTGGGAACGGGTCCCGAGCTTTAACACTCCGTCGGCTTCATTTCTGTAAACAATGCAAGCCGCCGCCATATCAAATCCATTACTCGACCGCTGATACCCGGATCGCCCCTACCCTCTCCCCACAATTGGCTCCGCGGATGCTTCCCAACAATCCCACTCCCATGTTGCGCCAAGCAGCTTATCGAGACTATCGCGACTCGAGATGCCCGAGCATCTTCAACCGCCCGCGCCGATCGCCATCAGCAGCGGCGACGAGACTGGCGAAGGGCTAAGAATCCTCTCGAGATCCCCGCACCCCTACCACCGCCGGAATTTCGAGCTGCTCGATCCCTCCGATACCCTTGTCTACGGCACCGGCGCTGACGCTGACGCGGCCCACGAGCTACGGAACGGCCCCTCGTCCTTTACCAAGGATTCTACACCTGCCAGTGATAGTGGCACCGAGGCAGACGATGAGCATTTCTTGAAGCGCCTACCTGCGCCGAAGACGAGGCTACACAAGGGACTGCGTGGCCAGAACGAACCGCTCTCTGGGACCTCAACCCCCCTGCCGTCCCCGGCATTACTCTTGGAGGAGGGTCGAGTAGCACAGCATCGGCCCAGGCAAGAGCTCTTTGCCAGGAGCAAACGCCTCAGTGGGGATATTGTTCGACGCCGTAAGGAGATCATCCGACGCCTCACCGAGGTTGCCCTGCTTGCTTGCCTGGGATACTTCGTCCAAGCAAACCAGCATGTGCAACCCTTCCTAGTCCTGTGGAAACGAGGTACATACACCTACCTGTCTTTCACTTTTCCTCTTACACCTTCCCTCTAGGGAATGTAGCTAACCGCCCTTAGAAATTGCGGCGCAATCCCTATTAATTGTTGCGCTCTTATGTCTTTATCCCGCTAGGGTTGTCATATGGGCATATAGGCAGGGGAAGCCGTCAAGGGCAGTCCCGATATCTGTCCCCACGTCATTCGACCCTGCGCCGATATTATATCCCCAGGTAATACCTGTCTTTGTGGCATTGCTCATCGCAGTGAACGTCAAAGCTGTCATCCTTCCGAACCTGGTCTTGAGTCTCTCTACGCTCCCTAGGAGTTTAATCCCATGGGCACGACCCCACGAACCTTACAACCCATTGCACTGGCTTCTTTCATGCCTTCCCATTTTTATATCAGACCAAGATCTGGCACATGCTGACACGAGCTTGCCATCCAAGGAGGCCCTCGTGTTACTCTACCCCTTACACCAGCAACTATGCATGATTTTGCACTACCTTACCACGACAAGCCTCTTGACCGCCGAGCTGCAGCTTTTGTCGGTCGCGCTAATCAACCTTCTCACCTTGTCATACTCGCCACAGGCCGTCATCCTAAAGGCGATGCTATGGGGAGGAGGTCTACCTATCCTCATTCTATGTGGGCCGGTAATTAGCTGGGGAATTGCCTTAGCACGAGTGCCTAAATGGCGGTTCAGGCGTGTTCCAGCGTCGTCAAAAGGGTTCTTCCCTTTCCGAGTCCTGAAAAGCATTCTATCTAGCAGGCGTGGCAGATATGACAGCCTAGGAATGGATGCTGACGACTGGACCGGCGAATCTTGCAACACATCTGATGATGATTACGAAGTAAACCACGGTTCTCCAGCTTCTTTGAAGAGGCTACGGCGAACAGGGACCATTACTGGCACTGGTAGTCATCCTTCTCCGCCGGCGGACACTCCTGTCGTCCCATCTTTCCCTGTGGATGAGACAATGCACCATGCGTCACAGAGGCGACATACTCTGCCGTCTCTTAACGGCTCCGGGCTCCCGTCCAAAACCCACACTCCTTCCGGTCGCCGGAAACGCTCGGCTTCCACAAGAGTGCGGTACTTCTTTTCCTTGACACAAGCACAGGCTGTGATGAGGAAGTGGATCTACGCCGGCTACGTCTATGTCTGCATCCTGGCCACCATCTTCCTCGGGGTCAGGGAGTACGTGAAAACGGACGCGCTCTCGGGGGACGACCCGATCGGTTGGGCGCTGGGGTATCTCTTCGGCAACCTCCAGTGGTTCCGATTCCAGGCCGTGAAGGCAAACCTGGAGCGGTGGGTCTGTCTCCCGCCGAGGGTCGAGGAGGACGGACATATGGAATCGTCGTGCCAGCTGGGCTGGGTCCAGCACCTTCGACAGGCCTCCTTCGGTGAGGCAAACTCCCGCTTGATCATCAGCGGTTACTGGCTCGCCATCATCATCACGGGCCTAGCCGTGGTCTTCCAGCTCTCCCCGATCTACGAGGTCGACACCCGCCGCAAGGTCTTCCACTTCATGATGGTCGCCATGCTCCTCCCAGCCACCTACGTCGACCCAACCTACGCCGCCCTAGCCCTCTCCATCATCCTCGCCGTCTTCCTCCTCCTCGACCTCCTACGCGCCAGCCAACTGCCCCCTCTCTCAAAGCCCATCGCCAGCTTCCTATCCCCCTACGTCGACGGCCGCGACCTCCGCGGGCCCGTCGTCATCTCCCACATCTTCCTCCTCATCGGCTGCGCCATCCCCCTCTGGCTCAGCCTCGCCGCCCTCCCGCGCACGCCCGGCTCGTCCGGCTGGGAAGTGCCCACCCGCGAGGTGAGCATGGTCTCGGGCGTCGTCTGCGTCGGGCTCGGCGACTCGGCCGCCTCGCTGATCGGCCGCCGCTGGGGCCACCGCAAGTGGGTGTGGGGCGGCGGCAAGAGCCTCGAGGGCAGCGTGGCGTTCGCGGCGGCCGTCTTCGTCGGCCTCATGGCGGCCAACGTCTGGCTGGTGGTCGGCGGCTGGCCATCGTCCACCGTCCCTGGCGAGATGAACCTGTGGTCGGTTTGGTCGTGGAACGCGACGATACGAAAAACGGGCGTGTGTGCGTCGCTGGCGTCGCTTACCGAGGCGGTCTTGACGGGCGGTAATGATAATGTCGTCGTGCCGGTGGTTCTCTGGACTTGCGTTAAAGGTTTGGGGGTTTAGAGCCGCGTTTTCTTCCCCAGTTCCAAGGCGTTACAGGCATCAGGGCGTTTCCCGAACGCTGGTTGGAATGGGATGACCAAGGGGGCGCGTGGTTTGCGCTGCCGTAATAGACTAGGTGTGATCAAGGGATACGAAGAACTCATGACTTCCACGATAGAAAGCCGGCTGGGTATAAATGCTTTCTGGTCTAGATAGACCCTTTCCGCGCATGCTGCAGTTCTATACCCAGAGGTCTATTTGCTCCTTTTTGGCTACTCAGTAATTCCAAGAAATTCGAAACTTGTTGAACCGTATCTTGATTGCGGGCTTCACATCGCAGCTCCTTTTACTCCTCCAGGGAGAGAGGCAGGGAAGCAACCCTCGAGGAGGCGGGCGATGGGTGGACGAGGAGTATACGAGGAGTATCATTCAAGTTCGGAACCCGTCCAAACGAGAAGCTTGTGGCAAGTTTTGTGAGATCGTCCCTTTGATATATTGCGGGTGTGTAATTAGTATCTATATCTAATCACATGGTCGAGGTGGGTGTTCTGGGCAGGAGCGTGGTCCAGCTTGAAAATATCTCCTGTCCAAGTTCATTACACCGAGTCTAGCTAGCTATGAAGACTCCGGCACGACGATCGCGACTGACGATCTCGACGTCAAGTGCTTGTAGTGTGAAGCTACAACGATGCCAAACTCCGGGCCATCGCCTCCCAGCCAATCACGATGGGACAGTCGACGTCACCACCGCCAACATAGAACCTCCTACTCCGGTGTCCGGCTACTTCCTACTGAATCTAGGGAAATATGCTAGGCTGAGGGTGTGTGTAGTTGAACCTTGAATTACGGCTTGTAAATAGGAGGCCGAACCCCCCGATTTGAGAGGGCATTGCCTCTGTTCCTTTCGATATCGTGAGGCCGTGGCTAGATGGGTAAGTGCCCCCTACTACGTAGTATTAAAGAGAAGCCGAAGAGAGGCAGATAAGAACACATGCTTGAGCCAGTCAGGAAGTCTAGCATCCCCATTGGAGCACGCATGTACTATTATTACATTTGGGGGACGTGATAGGCACGTTGACAACGGCGACTGGGCTGAGACACCAGATGGTCAACGACCTACCTGCAACATGCACCTACCTGCAGCTTGCGTCACCTTTCCGACCACGGAGGGCTCGAAGCTTGAAGCGAGTTGTCATTCCGCAGCGGGGATTTGCTCAAGTCTGGTGGAGTTATTTCAGCAAACCCCTCCGACTTGGAACCCGGTAAGCCCCGAGTCAGACCACCGCTCAATGCCATTCCATATGCCACCGTCGAGGTCAAGCGTCACCCCATCGTCCATTGGGCCGGGTGCGGCCGCCGGCCCTTGGACCCACTGGCTTCTACGGTGAGTGCCGCGTCGAAGCGGCGAAGCGATTGCATCATTGGAAGCCGAGAAAGGGGAGCCCGTTCCGTCCTGTCAGCTTCAGCGACCTGCCTAGTTTGCCTTCGTGGAAGAATGTGCGAGGGTATCGCTGACCGCTTTAATGACAAGGGGGGTGTCCACGGATACTAGGCATCTACTCTGTTAGTTAAGTATGGCGATAGCTTGTTTTCGTTCCGAGGAGACGCGGAATGACACATCGTCAAAGAACTGGCTAGGTCCCCCGAGATGACACTTGGTTGCATCCGCCACAACGCCGTCGTGCCCCTCCAGAGGTGGAAAAGGTAAGCGTCGAAGTGGAGAAACTCGATCGAAAGGACCTGCAAGAGCCGGGTCGCAATTTGGTCTTCGACTCGCGAACCTAGGCCGAGGTGTAAGTTGGTTCCAAGTTCTCCCTTTGCCAAAACGAGTTGACCCGCATGGGAGAGGGTTGGTGGTAATTGAGGCATTAGGATTAGGGGGGCTATGCAATAGTGGAAGAACGCCCTCTCGACGCGTGGGTCCATCACCTACCGAGCCTGAACACAGGCATGCAGCATGGCAGCTGACACTCTAACTCGGACCAAAGGGCTTCATCCGCTGCTGCTGGGGTGGCACACAGGGGGTCCCCTATCTGCATTGTCACTTACAGGTCGAGAGGAGGCCCCCGTGTGCCGCCACAACAGTGGGAACGGAAATGATGTTGGCCCCAGTTCTCGAGACGACATGAGGCAGGCTTTTTGCTGTGCATTTTTCCACAATGGCACGCCGCTGACGAGTCATTTCCTGGGGTGCCACAGAGAGGTACTAATGAGGCGGTTGCACAACTTGGATCGCGCGGCACTTCTATTCGGGGATTGCTTCGCGACGGCGGCGAACCCCGTGGAGCAGAAAGTGCGATTTTGCCGTTCGGCCTTTGCAACTCAAGATAGGTCCAGATGGGACATGCTGTGCAGGATTGGTTGCGAATGCAAGTTTTTTTGGGGGAGGGGGGTGGAATGAGTGCCCCATGTGTGTGTGCTGACGATGACGTGGACGATTGGGTGCAAGTTACTGTGTAAAACGGGCAGGCGAGGCAGGTAGAGAGGATCGGTGACAATGCTTCATGTCTGGGCGCTTAACTTATTAGTGTTGCGAAGTGAAAGAGAAAAAAGAAAAGGCATGTAGTGGAGGTCAGCCGGAAACTCCCCGTCCGTTCGACAGACGGGGGGAGTTGCCGCAACTCGTTTGTGGGTGCGAGCGAGTCGCGAATCGCAAGGAAGCGACGGCATCGGTGGCGAAACTCTCGGGTATTGCGACGAGGTAATTCGCACACTCCTAGTGTACCTATCATTAAGCAGGTGTGGGGGGTGGGAAGAGGGAGGAGAGAGAGGCGGTGAAGGTTGTGGAGGACTTTGGTGGCATGCATTATTAACTGGTGTTAATTAACACACAATGTGTCCCGGTCAACTTCCAGGAACTAGGCACGAATAAAGCCACCGAGCTGCCTCACTCGTCGCTATCCGGATGGAGAAATTGTTTGCCGGGGAGGTAGAGTTGGTTTAAGGGGTAAAGAAGCGACGGCACCCGTGCGGGTCGTCGGAGAGCGACTTTGCCAAAGTACTTGCGTCGGATGCTCGCCAGTATTCCGTACCTGAGAAGGGGATCATGTTCACCCAAATTGCATCAAGGGCGAGAGACAAGGATGCCGTGGTGCCCCAGGCGGAGAGTGTCCTGTGTGTCAACCGTTCCGTGGATGCCTGGTGGTCCGCACCGTCCGCGTAGCGCCTGCATCAAGGGGATTTGTCCCAGGTCAGGTGGTGCGGTTGGAAAATGCAACGACAGCAGTGACATGGAATGCCAGCTCAGCAGGCACCTGAACTGGAACATCCACCCTCGCATCGTCCGCCCGTGGCTGGGCTGCTGGGGAGGGTACAGTGCCACCCCCCTGCGGTAGGACGCTAAATTTCTCGCAACAGTTCGGTTACAGCGCTAAGTGGCACCTGGAAAAGAAAAGATTGCCTGCCCTGAAATGGGGCTTGAGTTGTTGCAAGGGCGGCAGCCTGTTAAGCGTGGAGTAAGGGCGGTTTGTGTGGCAAGGGCGTTTTTTTTGTCATTTCCCGCCATGGCGGCCCAGATTAGCCTCTCGCGTGATACCCATTCGAGCATCGCGGTCAGGTCGGAAGGGGATCCTTCATTCAGGAGAGGAGCAGACGGGCGAGGTGATCGCCCTGTGCCATCCGCTCAGGTACATCGTAGTGCCACTTATAAGTTAGTGAGCATTGGCGGGCTGGAGAGCTGCAAGCGAGTCATGGTGTGCAGCGCCTGCATCACCTGAACGGCCCGGTTGGTTGACGGCCACTGTGCTTACATGTTGATGTCCAGCGTATCGGGATCGGAACGCGTTCTTTAGCCGAGTTACAAGGCCACTCTCCAAAAGGACCTTCTCAAGTCTCATCAACAACAATACTGTGTACCGGTTGGCCCGAAGATATTCCATGGGGGATGCAACTTGGCGGCCATGCCGGCCCACGGTGACGAAGCGGGAAAGTGGTTGAATGGAGTTGGCTCTCTCCTCTCCTCCCCCTTCGAGCCTCGGGTATACGCAGACACGGTCCACTATTGGTTCAAGCGTTAAATGCAACGGAACACTAAAAAAAGCAAAGCTTCCTTGCTGCCTCGGCGGTGGCGCGCGTTGGGCTGCTTTGCAACCTTCCAAGGGTCATCATTGTCGACGTGCATGGTTTCAACCTGCCATGGGGGGGGGAAGGGAAGGGGGGGGCGAGGGCGGTTGGGGGGATCCATCTCCTAATAAAGACCCTTTACCACCAAACTGTTAGTGGGGTCACATTTCCGCCGGGATCTACCAGCACCAGATATTGGGAGTTAGTGTGTACTCCGCCCAATCAGAGGCGAATCGTCGCTGTGATGTACATGCGGCGAGCATATGCGAGCAGGCGGAACAGGGATTGTGGAAGGACCCAAGGACGCCACTTAAACGGTCTGAGGTCCGAAGTAGGGAAGGCTTTTGGGAACCCGAGAAGACACCGGGCTCGAAACATCCATGCCGTGACCGCCGTGATCCTCGTTGCGGCATGCCCTCTTTGCCTCCCCCCCTCCAACCCCCAAGTGGGCCTTTCTTTTGCTTGGTCGCCCTAACGAGACTGATGGTCCATGGAGATAAAACTGTGGCACCGGCCGGGAAGTTTCCCCCCCCTCCGGTCTGCATCCAATTTCTGAGAAACGAGAAAAGCCAGCACTGGAGTGAGCCAGGTACCTACTTGGCCAGGTACACCACAGTGACCACACGCAGAACCCTTGGCGATTTACCCAGAATGCTGGGGAGGCACATGCACTCCGGTGTTTGGGTATCGTTATGCTCAGCCGTCGGATTGGGTGGTTTGCCATTGCCGACTTGCGAGGAGCATCCTCGAACACCAACAAGATGACTCTGATTACACTAGTAGTAAGCTCCATCGGATAAGCGGACGTTGTCAGTTCAACATCGCCATCCGGAGTGGCCCCTCCCCCCCTCGGTTTGGCTAGAATGCGGCATATTCCTCGAACCTCCTCCTAGCCGACCTCATTAGAAAAGACCGGTCGATCACAAGGTTCTGCGTAAAACTCTGCGCAAAACCTCGACACAACAATTGGGACTATCACCGGGAGACCCGAGTGTGCCGAGCCACTTGGTACGGTGACTCCGCTGTGACAATGGACACGGTTGAACTAGGGGGTGGGATAAGTGGCCGCAGTCGATCTTCTTGAAAGTTTTGTTTTGATGCGCTCCATTCCAGCTTTGGTTTGGGAGTTGACGTTGCTAATGCAGGCGGCCCAGCACCAGTTTGGCATTAGTGGACAAAGTTAGCTTGCCGTGGATCAATCATCCAAGGGGGTCCAGGAAACTCCGTTGGGGTTGCACACCTGGACCGGTGGTTGCATGGATCAAGAGGTGAGAGACTCAGAAGCTGAAGCGAGACCCGTCCCCCCCCTCGCTTTCACAAATCTTATCAGAACGGGCACGACTTGCCAAGCAGGGCTGCGGCCCAGGATGAAGCACGGCAGTGAGGATGTGGACCTGAAAAGAGGAGGACCGAGAAGGAGCAATTTCTGTCTCACTCAAATCGGGTCACGGGGGCGGCGCGTGTGGGCAAGCCACACGGGCGCTCAACATCCAAGGAGACCTCGCATCGCATGTTGATGGCGCCATGGATGCTGGTTGGCGCTTTCTTGGGCCGAAACATCGTGACTGTGCTTGCTGCATTCTGATGAGGGAGGCGGGCCAGGGAAAAAAGGGTTCGTTCGCGCTGGGCTAACATGGATGGATGGATCCACGTAGGTCCATAGCCAGCCTGCATGCAACACCCCTCGATTCACGAGCTAATTGGGTGGTGTTTCTTCGTGCCTCGTGGGGTGTGCCGGGGGCTGCTACTGTAGAGTTGCTGGAGTTGCTTGGAGGTGCTGGGGCCTTGTTCCGTGGTGGCTCCCTGTTGACAGACCCTGGGCGGTGCGTGGTGCCCATGAATTAGGGAGGGGAAGCCGACCGACCGAGTCCAAGGAGGGATGCCTCAAATTAGGTCGGCCCATCAAATCGAAGCCTGGCTCGCGCACGAAAGAGGTTGTTCATGGATCAGGGATGGCGGCGAGGTGGGGGAGCCTCAAGGAGTTGAACCCAGATTAGCCCCGCTGCTCACGACGTAGTACCCCCCTTGTCCCCCCAGGCGAATCTGATCGGCAACAAAAAGGCGAACAAGCGAGCGAAAGTACGGCTCGGAGACACTGTCACCTATTTACGGGTACATGTAGTGTAGCAACATACAATGTAATACTGCGTAGCGCCATTACGCGTGCAACAAAAACTGCTTCGTACCTTCCTAGGGCGAGACCTCCGAGGAAAGACCTTCGACAAGACCCACAAGGTAAACTTACTAAGTATTCGCACGTATCCGTGGTCTCCTCTCTTTGCAGAAAGTCCTACAATGTCGACACGCATCCAGGCATCTTGGCATAAAAAAAAAGCAGGTCAGTTCGGATACATGACGGCATCTTCTAGAGTACAACTCCAATGTACGGAGATCGGGCAAAACTAATTCACACGTCCACGTAATCCGCAAGGGCCAGACTAGGGCTCCAGCACATTTTCGAGCTACAAGGGATGCGGATCATGTTACGATGGGGATCAACAACTAAAACAAAACCTGCGCAGCCCTGCCCTGGCAAACGGGGGTCAGGGAGAAGGAACGGGGAGAGAGGGAAAAGGGAGGGTGCTCAAATGTTGACCAACGAGAAACGCGTGAGATCGACGTTGCTGGTTAATGCGGAAGTTGCCTGAGAAGATCCTATTCAGGTTCCCGTTGGCACTCTCCAGCAGCAGCACCAGCAGCAGGACCGATTCAGGGACACAGACCTGCTGTTGTGGGCAAATGGACAAATGGATCTTGTTTGCGAGATGGAGGATCGAAACTCCTTTCTCTCTTCGAAGCCTTGTCAGACAGGGGCCGCCCTCACACGCATATTACCTGCACAGGACGCTTGCAGGCATGACAAAGGCCATGCTACCAAAATACACACCCCAGGGCCCAACCACAACCACCGAGGACCATCTGGTTGACCTGTCCGAAACGCAGGCGTGCCAGAATAACCTCCGAAGAGGTAACCATTGATCATCTGTTGCCAGTCAATGGTCGGGGCGCTACAACGCAACGCAACGCTCCAGCCTATAGCGCCCGCCCGCCCTCCTGCGAGGCCCAGCACTTCAGAGCAACGCTGCGAAGTACCTAATAGTGCCGAAGGCGGTATTAGTATGGGACGACGCCGCCGGAATATGGCCACTTGCAAGGGAAAGGGTACTTTCGCATGGGTAATGTGCACGGATAAGGTACCTTAGCCTGGGGGGCGCCGACCATCCCAAGTTGTGTTGCTGTTCCTTCTCCCCCCTCCTCCCCCCGTCGCCGCAAAAAAAAAGCAACTGACTCCACTGTTCCGTTCACACCGGTGCGAGACTTTTAGCACCTTTACTATGTACAATTCGCTAGGCCGCCTTGATTCTTGGCGCGGATGAGCCATTTCGTGTTTGGGTACGGAGGAAAGGTTTCTCGTAATTTCACCCCATGCCGTCCCCCCTGGTCAATGCCCGCCCTCCTTCACCCACTTTCATCCACGAAACAGAGAGAGGGATCGAGCAAAGTGGGGGGGAACCCTTTGCAAGGCGGCGATGTTGCAAAAGAAGGACAATGAACAAGGGACATGTACCTTTGCCTTGTCGCATTTGTACCCCTTCCCGAGGGAACAGAGGCCAACGCTCCGACTTCCTTGTTCATGCCCAACAAGGCAAGAGATTGGCAGGATCGAGAACACGGAAATCCCGAACGCAGTAGTCTGTTTCCCGAAGTCTGTATCCTGCAATCCGCACCTTTAAGTGCGACCTCACAGAGTTTACATGGTACCTCTGTTGTTGCGTATCCATCCGGCTGTCCGCCGGCCGTAGTCGGGCAAACTTGTTGCTAATAGTGCCGCTATAATAGCTCGGCGACTGACGAGAGTTTGTGTTGCCGTTTGCCGTACATGGGTATACCATTTAGCGTCATGACAAGTGCAGTGGGTAGTACGACAGGAGGTAAAGGTGAAGTCAGCAACAACACTACCATACCCTTAGTACACTACGACGGTATGGATCCGTACTCTCTTCATAATAACAATAATTATTGCATGTACCTTTTGTGTGGACGGATACGGCACACGGTTTGTACCACAACACGGGCACTCACTCATCAGATGGTTTGAACCTCTTTTGGCGCGTTTAGCCGGGGAACCCTCCTCCTCGTCCCCCCCTTTGGACGCGCCCCTGACTCCCGCCCTGCTGCTGCGCTCCCCACCTCATTCCCCAGGTGAGACGATCCATGGGCGCCCTACCACCTTCGGCCCACGCCCCTGTCGTGTGGCCGTACCGTAGCGGCCATGCACATAAAACTGCGCAAGTGCAGGTGCAGGTGTACCCCGCCCAGTGGTCTGTACATTGGTTTCTGCTTCATGTCGGCGCTAAACCGGCGTACTCCTTTCCCTGCAAATACTTAGCGCCAGGAGGTCTTCGTTAGCCTCGTTCAAGCTTCCTCGAGGGACGACTTGACTTTGCCCACACCCACACAAACCTCACATCCACACCCCTCCCCCATCCCCAATAATTAAAATCCGCCTTCCCGCGTCGTACCCCAGGCCTGGACCGGCGGACCACCTTCGACTCTTCTCCCTTTCCCTTCCACACCCCTCCCTGTCTTGCGCCGGCCAAAAAGGAAAAATGGTGCTCCCCTTCTTCCCCACGTACCGCGCGCCACCACCCCCTGCAACCTTGCAACCTGGCAACCTAGCAGGCACACT
>Ga0164242_10003097_pt1 | contig 19058 bp, 15 predicted proteins | sample OricomgcompostMG_FD_108783 | JGI IMG/M metagenome (GOLD analysis project Ga0164242, IMG submission 108783) | Miracle-Growth compost microbial communities from Emeryville, California, USA - Original compost - Miracle growth compost (MG) ... | reverse complement strand
GTTCACCCGCAGCAGCGTGTTCGCGCCGATCATCGCAGCCAGGATGCCCAGCGCCAGCAAGGCGCGGCGCGGTCGCACCGGCGGCGTATCGTCGAGCAGGTTCACCATCGCGAAGTCGCGCGAGTCGGCGTAGCGGCGGGTAAAGCCCGGCGTGGTCTCCAGCAGCAGGGTGTCGCCAGCCTGGAGCAACACCTCGCCCGGCTTCTGCCGAAGTTGGCGGCCATGGCGGTTCACCGCCACCGCCACGGCATCGTAGCGGTCGCGAAAACGTGCCTCCTTCAGCGTGTGTCCCACCACTGGCGACAGACGCGACAACACCGCCTCGACAAAATGCCGCCCTTCGCTCTGTCCCACATCGAACACAAGGCGCTCGGCATGTTCCAGGCCCGCCACTTGGCGTAGCTCGCGCAGGCAATCCACCACTCCTACGAACACCAGTTGATCACCTGCTGCCAACTCGGTCTCCGGCTTCGGCGCCGGCATCACCAGGCCGCCGCGCTGGATCTCTACCAGAAACAGGCCCTTCAGGTGTCGCAATCCGGCCGCTGTGATCGAACAGCCGACCGCCGGACCACCTGCCGCCACACGCATTTCCAGCACGTACTGCCGCGTATCTTGTGCCTGATCCACCGCACTGCGGCGGTCAGGCAACAGCCAGCGTCCCAGAGTGAGCAGGTAAAGCATGCCCGCTAGAGCGGCCGGAACACCCACCCAGGCCGGGTCGAACATATGGATGTGCGGCAGGCCCGGCCGCGCCTGCGCCAGGCCTTCGACAACTAGGTTGGTGCTGGTACCAATAAGCGTGCACAGGCCGCCCAGAATGGTGGCGTAGCTCAGCGGCAGCAGCAGCTTCGAAGCGGCAACGCCGGAACGCCGACTCCAGTGCTCCACCGCCGAGGTAAGCATGGCTACCACCGGAGTATTGTTGATGAAGGCACTAAGCGCCGAGGCGATACCCACCAGCCGCGCCTGTGCCATGAACATACCGCGCGGAGGCCCCAGCACCCAGGCGCCGACCCAGCGGACGGCGCCCGTGGAACGCAGTCCGGCAGCCACGATAAACAGCACCGCTACGGTCAACACGGCGGTATTGGAGAAGCCCGCCAAGGCCTCGGCGGGATCGAGCACGCCGCCAACCAGCAACACCGCGACAGCGCCCAGCATCACGATTCCGGGGGAAAGGCGCTCCCATACGAGCAGGCCCAAGGCGACTACTACGGTCGACACGGTAAGCCACGCATTGAAACCGAGTAAAGCCCAAGTCATTGCCAATCGATTGTCCTGAATATATAGCCATCGTCGAATGTTGCTTTTTGCGCGTCAGCGGACCGGACGGCACCGACCCGATGACGATTTGCCTCCCTGTCCGTTGGCAAGTCGAATTCGCCCCACATGGTGCCCGTACCCGCGGACCGCTCCTGACCTCCACATAGCCATTCCCATAAGGCGCTTTAGCATGGAGGACGGCAACCACCTGTGGCATGAATACCTATGTGGTCCGCCCGTAAGCATCCTCGAAACGCACAATGCCGTCCAAGGTGGCTGCCCGATTGCACATTTCCCCGTCATCGTAGCTGCTGAGATGCGCCCTAGCCTTCACTGGGACGCATCCGATGGGCAAGCGCGGCAAGACGGGCGGTATTGGGCTGGCGGTTTGAGTGTGGTGGTTGGTGGCAACGCCGATGGATTTTCGCTACGGCGCGAATCGGCTGCTGGTGCATAGTTAAATCACCGTAAGCTCCCCCATTAGGCAGACATCTCGGAAGTAGAACTTTCTGGCATCGTTCCCGAGCCAGGAGGTTCAGTACCCCCCGGGAAACGTCCTCTGCCAACGCCAAGCGTCGTTACACATGCGTTGTAGGTCGTATTGTGCTTTCCACCCCAGCAGGCGTTCGGCGAGACTCGTATCTGCATAGCACTCCCCGACATCGCCAAAGCGCCGGCCTTCGAACAACACGGGTATATTGCGGCCAGATGCGTATTCAAAGGCGGCGACGACCTCCAATACACTATAACCGCGACCTGTGCCCAGATTGACCGTAAATCCCTCGGGGTACTGATCAAGACAATCCAATGCTCGTACGTGGGCATCCGCCAAATCCACGACATGAATGTAGTCCCGCACACCGGTGCCATCCGGCGTTGGGTAGTCGCTTCCGAACACACTCAGTCGCTCTCGCCGACCTATCGCCACCTGCGAGATATACGGCACGAGATTGTTCGGGGTTCCGTGCGGATCTTCTCCGATTAACCCACTCTCGTGCGCCCCCACTGGATTGAAATAACGCAGCGTGGCGGCCTTAAATTCAGGTACAGCTCTATGGAGATCCGCAATCATATGCTCCATAACAAGCTTAGTCCTACCATAAGGGTTGACAGCCTCAAGGTTGGCTGACTCCTTGATGGGGCAGAGGTTGGCGCCCCCGTAGACGGTTGCCGACGAGCTGAAGACAAGCTTGCCGATACCTGCAAGTCGCATCGCTTGCAGCAGATTCAACGTGCCGCTGATATTGTTGTCGAAATACACGAGCGGATTGGCTATCGATTCGGCTACGGACTTTAGCGCGGCAAAGTGAATGACCGCTTCTGCACCGCTTGCGATGACCAGTTGTGTGAATGCCTTGTCCCGAATGTCCAAGTGATGAAACTCAGGGCGAAATCCGAGTAGGCGCTCAAGATGACTTAGGACGTTGATCGAGGAATTGCTCAGGTTGTCTACTAGGCAAACATCGTGGCCACGTTCCACAAGTTTCACACAAGTGTGTGTACCGATGTAGCCAGTGCCGCCAGTGACCAAAATCTTCATCTGAAGGAATTCTCTCATGGTGTTGTGTAGATCTGACCGGGGCTATCCTATTCCTGCGTGGCAACCCTTCGAAGCAGCCATCCCTCACGCTGTAGATACGTCACGTAACAACGTCGATACAATCTGATCAACGGCCGCAGCAGGCGTGAAACAACGTTGGGACAGCAGCAATCCGGCTCTGGCCATGTCCACCCTTCTTGCAGCGTCATCAGCTAGCCACAATGCGGTTTGACGCAACTCCGCCAAAGAGTCACCTTCGACCACGCAGCCAACACCCGACTCACGTATCAAACCCGCTAAATCGTTACCTCGATTGACACGGGCCAAGACCGGCAACCCATTACGGACATACGTAATGAACTTTCCGGGGATGTTATGGGTGGTATGACGAGGATCCAATGCGACAATACCTATATGGCAACACCCGAGCAGGGCTGGAATCGACGCAGGGTCGATCTCCTGCATGAATTCGACATTTTCCAGCGAACGCCGTTGCGCCAAAGCTTGTAGATTCCCTGCTTCGCTGCCGCGGCCTACGAACAAAAACCCGACATCCGATCGGTCAGTCATCTCGGCGGCCAAGTCTAGGAACGCACCGAGGTCTTGTGCGATACCCATATTGCCGGTGTACACAAAAATCGTCCGCCCAGCCACATGACCAAGCTCCAGCATTCCCGGTTGCATGATTGGCTGCGGTGACGCAAGCCAGTTATGTAGTACCTCAATATGTGCGCCCACGGGGGCATCACGAGCGACCAAGGCCACATTCGCCGGCGTCTGCACACCGATGACATCGGCCACACGATATTGGAACCGCTCGACAATCTTGAAGAACCGGTACATCAGGCCCCGACGCATAACCCCTGCATCCACGGCCCAGTCTGGAAACAAGTCGCGCACAATCAGATAGCTTCTGCACCCGCTCCGATGCTTCACCCTGCTCGCGACAAGACCCAAGAAAATGGTGGGCGAATACCAAACGACTCCGTCAAAAGATTCTGCTGCGGCACCTGATGCACACAAGCCTCTCAGCAATGCGAACGGTAGCCACATCTCTGCGAATGCGCGACGCACCAGGCTCACGTCCTTGGTCTGCGGCGCGCGCACCCGCAACACGGTTGCACCATCCGTCTGTTCGATGGCAACAGGTGTCGGCAATCCTGCAGCCGGTACCAGCACCGTGACCCGGTGTCCCTGCGCCACCATTTCCGTAACGAGGTCATGCAGTTGCACCGCGCCGGAAATGCGCGCGGGCGGATAGGTATCGGCCACCAACAAAAGTCGCATCAATGTGGCGTCCGGCCGTCGTCCGCTTGTCCAGCCGAGACATGCTTGCGCGCGGCATTTCCAAGCATACGGGCGTACTCTTGTGCTTCCGGCGTACCATCCGCAGGCGCCCACGATGGAAACTCATTTGGTTCGTCGGGGTTATACGGTCCCGCCTTCACTTCGAGCAACACCGAGCCGTGCGCCAGCGACAACACCGAATTCCAGCAGTCGCCACTGACTTCGACCGAGGCCCCCATCGACACGCCATCTCCGGCGCCAAACGGAATGACGCGCTCGATATTCCCCCCATCGTCGAACAGCACCACGGCAAACTGGCCGCGCAACGCCACCAGCAGTTTGCTGCGCGGGGTGACCGAATGCTTGTATGGCCGCAGGTAACTGCCCGGCTCGATGGCATTCAGCAAGCGCTGGCAAGGGTCGGTATACGACGTGTGGATGTTGTGGTGCTGGCGCAGGCGCGGCGAGGCGACTGCACGCCTGGTCAACTCGTCCAGCATCGCCGCATCGAATTCCGTAGCACTCATGGTTTCCCGTCCCATCCAGTTCCAAAACAAATATCGCTCAGTCGCGCTTCCAGACCACGCGATTCACGTAATCGACGTAACTGAGCACGATGCGCACGACCTTGTCCGAAACGTTCGGCATGCTGTAGTCAGCCACTTGCCGCAACAAGCGCTGCTCGCCTGCAGGTTGCGATTCGAGGATGGCCAGGCCTTGCATCACGCGCTCCGGGCGCGTTCCCACCATCATGACTGCGGCTTCCTCCATGCCTTCCGGGCGCTCGTGTGCGTCACGCAGGTTGAGCGCGCGGAAGTTGAGGATGGAGGCTTCCTCGTTGATAGTGCCGCTGTCGGACAACACCGCCCAGGCATCCTTCTGCAAGCGCACGTAGTCGCTGAATCCAAGCGGTTTCAACAGGCGGATCCGACCGTCCAACTTCACGCCCAGTGCATCGATGCGCTTGCGCGTGCGCGGGTGCGTCGACACCACAACCGGCAGCCCGTACGTCGACGCCACGGTGTTCAGGGCCTCCATCAAACCGACAAAGTTGCGGTCCGAGTCGATGTTTTCTTCCCTGTGCGCACTGACGACAAAGTACTTGCCGGGCTGCAAGCCAAGGCGCTGCAACGCATCCGAGCGTTCGATGCCCGGCGCGTAGTACGTCAACACCTCGTACATCGGGCTGCCGGTCTTGATGACCCGGTCCGGCGGCAGCCCTTCGCGCAGCAGGTATTCGCGCGCGATATCGCTGTAGGTCAGGTTGATGTCCGCGGTATGGTCGACGATGCGCCGATTGATCTCTTCCGGCACGCGCATGTCGAAGCAGCGGTTGCCGGCTTCCATGTGGAAGGTCGGAATCTTGCGCCGCTTGGCCGGGATCGCCGCAAGACAGCTATTGGTGTCGCCCAGGATCAGTACCGCATCCGGCTGCTCCTCAGCCAGCACCTTGTCCGCCGCGATGATGACCTTGCCGATCGTTTCCGCCCCGCTGTTGCCGGCCGCCTCAAGGAAGCGATCCGGTTTGCGGATACCTAGATCCTCGAAGAAGATGCCGTTCAACTCGTAGTCGTAGTTTTGCCCCGTGTGTACCAGCACGTGCTCGCAAAACGCATCCAACTTGGCCATCACACGCGACAGCCGAATGATTTCCGGCCGCGTGCCGACAATGGTGGCAACCTTCAGCTTGCGCACACTCATACCTTGCTCGCCACCGTATCGGGATGCTCCCGGTCGAAGATCTCGTTGGCCCACAGCATCACCACCAACTCATCGTTGCCAATGTTGGTGATGTCGTGCGCCCAACCCGGAATGGTTTCCACCACCAGCGGCTCGTCTCCCGCGCTCTCGACTTCGAACTCCTCGTTGGTGACCAAGTGTCGAAAGCGATAACGCGCGCGACCCTTGATGACAAGGAATTTCTCGGTCTTGGTGTGGTGGTAATGGCCACCCCGCGTGATCCCCGGATGCGCGGTGAAGAACGAGAACTGCCCGCAATCCGGCGTTTTCAACATCTCCACGAACATGCCACGCGGGTCGGCATGCTTCTCGACCTTGTAGCTAAAGGCTTCCGGTGGCAAGAAGCTCACGTAAGTCGCGTACAGCGCACGCACCAACCCAGTGCCGACGCGCTCGCTGACCAACGACTGGCGCACGTTCCCAAACGCATGGATCTGGCGCGCGAGCGCACCTACTGTTGTTGCGTAGATCGGCCCTGCTTCGGCAAACCGCACGCCCTCCCCAGACTCGGCCAGAAACCGCAACAACTCAGCCACCACGTCGTCGATGTAGACAAGTCGCACCGGCGATTCAGGGTTGTCAATGCGGATGGGCAGCCCGCGCGCGATGTTGTGGCAAAACGTGGCCACCGCCGAGTTGTAGTCAGGCCGGCTCCACTTGCCGAACACGTTGGCCAAGCGGTAGATCGCCACCGGCGCGCCGCTGCGCTGCCCATAATCCGCCAGCGCCTCTTCGGCGTGGCGCTTGCTGACGCCGTACGGGCTGTCCCGCTCTACCTGAATCGACGAGGCGAACGCCACGGGCAATGGCCGCCCGGTCGCCAACAACGCCTCGCACAGGCTCTCCGTGAACCCGGTGTTACCCTGCTCAAACTCCCCGACGTCCTTGGGACGGTTCACACCAGCCAGATGCACCACGCAATCCGCGCGGCCAGCCAACTCGGCCACTTCCGCAGCCGACGTGGCGCGCGTCACCGGCAGCACTTCGAAATCCTTGCGCTCGCCCAGTGCAACCACCAGATTCTTACCGATGAAGCCGTCGGCACCCGTCACCAGGACGCGCTTGGTCATGATCAGTCCTCCAGCTCGGCAGGCCGACCCGCCACCAGTTCGCGAATGAAGTGCAGCTTCAACAGCAGCTTTTTCATGCCTTCGACGTCGAGCTGCTGCGTGTTGGCAGACGTGTAGTCACCGGCTTCGCTCACGCGTTGCTCACCGTGTTCGAAGAACGCCCCGTAGTTGAGGTCGCGCCGATCCGGCGGAATACGGTAGTAGTCGCCAAGATCTTCGGCGCGTGCCATGCCCTCGCGGCTGACCAGGGTTTCGTGCTTTTTCTCGCCGTGGCGGGTGCCGATGATCTTGATCGGGTGCTCGGGCTTCTTCAGCAGCTCGCGCAACGCGCAGGCCAGCGTATGTACCGTCGCGGCCGGCGCCTTCTGCACGAAGATGTCGCCGCTGTGGCCGTGCTCGAACGCGTACACCACCAGCTCCACCGCGTCATCCAGCGTCATCATGAACCGCGTCATGTCCGGGTCCGTGATCGAGATCGGCGTGTCCGACAGGATCTGCTGCACGAACAGTGGGATCACCGAACCGCGCGACGCCATGACGTTGCCGTAGCGGGTGCCGCAGATCATGGTCTTGCCGGGATCGACGTTGCGGCCCTTGGCGGTAAACACCTTCTCCATCATCGCCTTGGAAATGCCCATGGCGTTGATCGGGTACACGGCCTTGTCTGTGCTCAGGCAAATCACACGGCGAACGCCGCAGCTAATCGCCGCCTCGGTGACGTTCTCGGCCCCTAGGATGTTGGTCTTGACCGCCTCCATCGGGTAGAACTCGCACGAAGGCACTTGCTTCAAGGCCGCCGCATGAAACACGAAGTCCGCGCCACGCATGGCGCTCGTCACGCTGGCCAAGTCGCGCACGTCGCCGATGTAGAACTTCAGCTTGTCGGACGAGTAATGCTTGCGCATGTCGTCCTGTTTCTTCTCGTCGCGGCTAAAGATGCGTATTTCACGTATGCCGGTATCCAGAAACCGGTTGGCCACTGCATGTCCAAACGAACCCGTCCCTCCTGTAACGAGCAGCACTTTTCCATCGAAAATCGCCATTCACTGTTTTCCTTATCTTCATCGTCGTAGTCACGCACCACGCAATGCAATCGCGCTGCCAAGCGACCACCCTGCCATCACTGCCTGGACAGGGTACTAACCCACCACACACCATTCAACGCTCGCCAAGCAGCGCACGGTACACAGCCAGATGCCGGTCCGCGCAGATGGCCAAGTCGAGCTTGTCAACCGTGGTACGCCGCGCGTTGTTCCCAAACCGGGCACGCAATCCTGCGTCATCGATCAACAACCCGACCTTCTGCGCCAGGGCCGCATCATCACCCACTTCGGTGACAAATCCGCTCTCGCCGTCCTTTATATACAGAGGTACGTCGCCCACATCGGTAGACACCACCGGCTTGGCCATCGCCATTGCCTCCCATACCGAAATCGGCGACGACTCGGCTACGGACGTGCACAGGTACACGTCGAAGCGCTTCAACAAGGGACGAACATCCGACCGCGCGCCTACAAACTCCACGTTCGTCACGCCCAGCTCACCGCACAGCGCCAGCAACTTTTCGTGATAGCGCCGTTGGTTGGCATGCACCGGCCCGACGCAGGCGAATACCAGATTTTCGGACCCATAACGCGCATTGAGCCTGCCCGCGACGCGGACGAAAGTCTCGAGACCTTTGACCCGGTTCACATTGGCCGTGACACCTACCACTATTTTGCCCACCCAGTGCTGCAGGAACTCTTCATCCCCTTCATACACCAGTGCTGGATCGAACTCATCCGTATTCACGGGCGCTGGGACCACGAAGCGCGGCTTGCACGCATCGACCAATCCCGCGTAATACGCCTGCGTGCGTTCCGATGCGAAGATATACCCGCTTGCAGAGCCACTCAGCATGCGAAACATCTTCCGGATGAACCCCGGCATCATGGTGTCGTTGAGGTGCCACACACAGGGAACCCGGGCCAGCCTCGCGGCAATCACGCCCTTCACCTGCCAACTGCCACCCGAAACATGCACGAGATCTGCCTTGGTTCGCCGAACCAGGCGCGCCAGCTGAAACACTTCGAACGGAGAAAAAAACAGGTAGCCGAGCGCGACACGCCACTCTTTGGTCATGCGGGTCAGTGGCAATGCGCGGTAATCCACATGCAACGCGTCGCATGCCTCACGAAACGGCTTCGAGTTGGCCAAGGGCATGACTACGAGCGTATCCATGCGTCCGGCCAGCGCCGCGGCAACCCGCACCATCCTGATCTGCGGGCCACCGAGCTTGCCTTCTTCAATGATATTGGCAACATTCATTACCACGTGCAAACTCACTCAATCATACGGAGCCATGAAAAGAATAATGCGACACCACCCCATACATCCGGGCGGCCCCGCGCAAGACAACACATTTTCTTAAGTCAACGCAGCCAAGAGAATTCGCTTGGCACTCCTCGACAACATTAATCCGAAGCTCAGGTGCGGTTAATTGCTCTATGGAGGCAACGGACTTCAGGCATTGCTCCGCGACTCCTGAATGAATTACATCGCACGGTTACTTCTGAGTTACATAACACGGTTACTTTAATGAATATTGTGAGCTTTCATAAATTTCAGAGTCTCCTCGAACCACGGCATGTCACTACTGAACCGCGGACGCGTAACAATGCGACTATTACCAGAGCACACCCACGGCGGCGACCACAGAATCACGCCATCAGCAATCGGGTAGAGTGTTTCAAGTTCATTACGCCAAACTGCCGACGGAAGGAACCGTGCATTAATTGATCCAGGCTTACATCCCGCCGATCCAGCGTAATACTGAGGCCAAACAAATACATAGACGGGCTTGCCAGGAGCCGCCTGCCGTGCACGATTAACCATCAATTTGGCCTCTTTCGCCCACGCATCAGCATCAGGGCCCATTGTGTATACAGAGGGAGTCAGCGCGTCGACCTTGCTCGTAACCGGCGCGGCTATTGGCTGCAGCTTTTCCCATACGTCGACCAAATGAGGCTTGTTCCCACTGAATGCGTTATAAAGCAAATATCCGTGGGTCGGCATAACACCAAACATGCTTATCTTGCTAGATGGATTAGCGCTTCTGAAATCATGTATAACTTCAGAGTATTTTCGCATTGCATCGGCACTCCATCCCCATGTCTCCATATCCAAGACAACCAGTGTACCCTGACGTTGTGCGGCCAACTTCGCAGCGCGATTAACTTTGACCGAACTATAACGCCGAACCTTTGAGAAAGATGACGGAGGGTCATTCAGACTCCCCTCGTAAATGACATTGATGGGCTTGATCCCATAATTTGACAAATCGGGAGTGCCCGCATATTCAATAGCATTGAACACACGGAACTCCTTGGTCACTGCTGCGCCGACGGCCACGTCGCTTACCGTGAACGTCAAGGCCAATGCAACGACCAACACTCCAATGACGGTTTCCACGACTGGTCTCATGTGATTGACCTCCGTCTCAACGCGTAGAAAAGTCTACGCACTGTCACGCCTATCTCAGCACCTGCGCTATCGACTCTACCATCAAGCATCGCGAATAACGCAATCACCGCTCCACAGTCGCAAGGACGTCGTAAACCGGCAAGCCATGGTCAGTGCCTACCTATTGCCAACCGCGGCATCAGCCGCATTCCTTGGAAAAAAGCGGCTCGCAGGAGAATATAGCCATAAACTCATCAGCCGGACTGGGGCGTGCAGCCATCGCTTTCCTTGCCGCTAGGCCAGCCACGCTTATCGCCTCTCGATTCTCAACCAATTTAGCCATTATGTCCTCAAGTCCGGCCACGTCACCTGGCTCGACTAGCCACCCAGTACGCCCGTTTACTATCAAATCCGGAATGCCGCCAACGGCAGACGCGATACAAGGTACTCCAACGGCGGCCGCTTCGAGGATGGTCCGCGGCGTCCCTTCCGTGAAGGATGGAACAAGTATGCAATCAATCTCTCGATAGGCCGAGTCCAAGGAGTCCGTCCAGCCGGCAAAGTCAACGCGATCCGAAACGCCAAGCTTATGTGTCAGCTCGCGCAGATGGTCTTCCTCAGGCCCGGCGCCATATATCAGCAAATTGTCTGACAGCATTCCAGAGATCGATGAAAACGCACAAATCGCCACTTCACAACCTTTTTCACGCGATAACCTCGTAACCATACCGAAGGTCGCACGACGGCGCCCCCCTTCCTCTGCACTTGAATGTTTGGCTTCGCTGCTTATCGATATCGATATCGGCACCACGCGTACATGAACCCTACTCGGAATCTGATATTCAGCGGCGAGTAGTCGAGCCAACCGATCGGAAAGCACGACTATGTCCTCACACATGTGTAAAGTTACGCTGAACAGCCTCTTGTAAAAACGCTGCTGCCACCTTGCCTGAACCGGCGGGAGAGGATTTCCCGCCAGATAAATAACGTGGCGCACATTGACCCCGCACCATCTGGCAACCCGCGTTGCCAAGCCGGACGCTAGCATGGTCCATGGAAAAAAACTCAGCACGACTGATGGACGTGTGCGCAAGATCCTGACCAATGCAAGCAGTGCGGGCGGCAGAACCAGCACACGCGCAAATCGACTCGTGAGCGAAGAACGCGTCAACCGAGTCCTGGGGGCTCCAGCAGCGTGGGCAAACAAGGCCGCTTCGTCACAACCTGACCCATACAACACCTCGACCGAGGCGTCTTTCGGGACATTACTCAGCCAGCTCCGCAGCCCTGCAATAATACCGCCGACCGTTGTTAACGGCGACCCGATTATCAAGTACTTTTTTGTGGGACGCGTCATGTCGTCGTCTCTGAAGCATGAAACCTTCTCTCTGTCCGCTGCATGGCATCATGCATGATGCTTCTACTTCGCAAACAAGAGACCCGCATAAATACACATATCATTCCATAAAGCGTGAAAATCCAATACCAGTATCAGACTCTTCCCCCACTGTCCACTGCCGAGCACCAGAATCAATGCCTCTGGTTTTTATCACCCCCGAAGCGCACCCGAGTAGCGCAAAAAGAACCTTCGATCCCAAGGCTGGGTTGAGGCTTATTGAAATCAACAATGCGACTAGGGCCACGGATATCGCTATGTCACCGCACCGAAACGACGTGCGCCGCTCACGGCTCACGTTCTTGATGGATTTAAAAATGAAATAAAATACAGGAACTAGAAAGAAAATACCTGCAATGACACCATAGCTGGACATGTATGCGAGCACTGCGTTATGCACTATATATTCATTGCCCCCAAAGTGCGCGAGTACCCTCCCTCCGCCAAATACTGGGTCCGCGATGATTGTCTTTATAGCATCGTCGTAGCCAGCAAACCTTGCGAGTACCGAATAATTGCTAACGTCTACGAATCCTCTGCCGATCGCCGACACAATGCCGCTTATTGCAAGAAGGTCTATCGCCACCAGCGCGAGAGCTACCATCACGCCCAACGTATACACCTTCGACCAACGCGTCTTGGTTTTCGACACAATGGCGCCAACCCAAAAGATCGCCAAGAAAACCGCAAATGTAATCCATCCGCTTCTAGACTGCGACACCAATTCCGCGGCAATCATTATTAAGGCGCAGCCACCTGCCGCCATCTTCACGAACACGCCACAATCAGGCTTGAACATCCAACGATGAGCAACCATTACGCCAGACAAAAGCCAAATATCATAATCGCCCGGAGCATTGAAGAGCCCCATATAGCGCCCACCAGAAAACTGAAAACTACCGATCTGACGACCTGCGGCAACGGGAGCCTCAAACGCGAACGGCGCGAGTAGTCCCGCATAATGAAGCACTCCTACCGCGGCAGCTGCCAATGCGCTCGTGAATATCGCGGTCTCCCAACGCCACCCCCGCCCGTCCCCATACGCGAGGCATGACCCCGCGTAATAGAAAACGATTGCGCCTATAGCAGTAACGGCACCTCGCAACTCCTCCGTAGGATCATCCCCGAAGAACGCGCTCAGCAGCATCCACACGCCTAGCATTGCTAGGATGCCACCGCCAAGCTCGTGCCAATACGCAGGAATCGCACGAGCACTGGCGATCGACACGGCTGCGAACGCAACAAACCCAAGAAGAGCGATATTTGTTGGAGAGGAAACCGACGCCATTCCGAACAGCGGAAGCGAGGCCAGCGGCAGCAACACTACAGCCAGCCACGCGGCTGCGGGCAAGGCACCGAAACGCTTAAGGTGAAAAGTTCTAGTCACTTCGGGTATATCTCGTTTTTCACCTATGCCATCACACCCGAGCCGAGGGCGGGGCAGCCGGTCCGCATAAGGCTGTCATTGCAACGCGCACACTTGAAGATCGCGTCATATCACAATTTCCATGCCGAAAAGTCTGCACCTAGTAGGCGCTCGAGAGTCGTGATGTCTTCCTCGTACCGCCCACGTAGCATGCGCTCGACCTCAGGGTTGAGCGCCGGCTTCGCCGAACGCTTTGTGTTAAGCCGCCGCACCAGCTCGCGATAATGTACTATTTGATCGCGTCCAAGAAATAGTTTGCCGGCATTCTTCAATGGCGCCGGAATGTCTGCCAAAAAACGCATCAGCCACTTGCTGCGCGGAACTCCCGCAACATTCTTCTCCTCCAGCTTGTTCCACGAATAATCTGCACTGACACCTAAATGCGTTGCAATGTTGTTCAACATGGCCTGCCATTCACTCACCATGCTCTCGTAACGTACGATAACAAACCTATCGCGTGGGAAGTACTCAAACCACTCATTCAGAAGCTTTCCATATAGCCCGTCACGATAATAGCCAACCCATAGATGGGGGTCATTGCGAAGTCGTTTCTCTTCACACGCAATCGCGTCCTCAAACGTGCATGGTTCAGCGCAAAGCCGTACGCGATGCAGATAGTGCGACCATGCACGCTGGACAGGGTCTCGCAAGACCACCACAAACTTCATTTCATCTCGTCCTGGGCTATCTAGCAACCTGGGCGCCACTCGCTCCGGCGCGTGAAAATAGGACGGAGACGCTTCTCCGCGTACAGGATAACGCCATGCACCGGAAAAATTCGTAGTCAAATAATGGTTAATCCCTAACGCGTACTCATTATCATTGAAGAAAAACTGCGTCTCCTTGTTCCGCGTCATGAAAATTTCGGGGTGCTGCGTTAGCATGCCGTGCAACGACGTGGTGCCAGCCTTTGCCGCGCCCAGGATGAAAAAGTTTGGAAAGCTATTATGTTTATGGTCGCTCATCTACACAGCTCACGGAAATGTTGTTGATAATGGATCGCTCATGATCGGCCCTCACGAACGATATTGAAACTTACCGGCAATCATGCGCGCCGCACTGTTGAGACCTGCTACCAAACATCGGACATCAACATAAGTCCTGACGCGTGTCAGATGGTACGCCATCCACATCAATAACGCGCCCTGTAAAACCAAAAATCCACTTGAAATGTATGCCACGCCATCCAAACCGAATTTAGCTCCAGCGAATGGCATAAGCATAATAGACGCTATAGTAATCGCCATGTTTACATACATGGCGCGGCGCTCGTATCCGGACATCTGTAGCAATGAGCTTGCTGCCCCAAACATTCCAGACAAAAATGCGCCACCTACGAGAATCACTGCCAGCCCGCCGTAGTTCGAGAATTTCGATCCAAAAACTAACGCAAGCGCAGGCCCACCACAGCACACAAATATTGCTGCTGGTAAAAGCGCTGCCAATACACCGTAACTCGCGGCATTTCTGCACAGTCGCTCAGTTAAATCACGCTTTCCAGTACTTGCTGCAAGCATCGCTGGCACTGATCTTCGTATAGCCTGATCTAGAAATAAGACGAGGTTAGCGACATTCCTTAACGGCCCATATATGCCAGCACTTGCCGAGCCCAGCACAGAACCAACGATAACAACATCCGCGGAATTGCGAAGTGTTGCCATACCAGCCGTAATGCCCATTGGTAGAGACGTCGAAATCAATTCTCGATACCCTGGCAACATGGTTGCATCGGACAACGGCTCGCTGCGTCTCAGCCTTTGCATCCTGCACTCAACGAAAGCTGTTCCAAGGGCAACACTCACAAATCCGCTTATTATCCATGCCCAAAGCACCGAAATCAGGTGCGCTGGAGTCATGTCCAGCCAATATAGAGCGATAACGCTAATCAAGAGTAGTGCCTTCTGTATCAAGCCAGAACTCAAGATAGACTGCAACATATGATTGGCCGCCAACAAAACAGCCGCATAGTAGGCCTGTAAAGCGACAACGATGACTATCGAACATCCAAAAAAGCCCAAGCCAGCGATACCCTGGTTGTGAAATATGAGACGTGTGGCAATATTCCATCCCAAGGCGCAGGCGACCACCGTTATGGTGGACGCGGCCAACAGCACAACGAATATCCGATGCTGCGCGATCGGAAGTAACGATGGATTAGAGTACAGCAACCGTCCCAAAAACTTTTGAGTGCTTTGCGTAGTCCCCGCCTGACAAAACAGGCTAAAAATGCGCCCTATCTCCATTAGGATCGTGTATATACCAAGATCCCGTAGTGATAAATATCTGGCTAGAATTGCCAATAGCGCAAAGTTGAACACCAGCAATGCGATCTGCCCGATGGCCACGTACGCACTGGTCCCCGCTAACCGGCGTTGCAGCAAGTTCTGAAGTAACGGATCTTCGCGATTGCTGCTAGTTGCCACGTTTACCCTCGCCATACGTGCATATCTACCACTGGCCAACGAAATCTTATGAGTCCACTTGTGCGCTAGTGTGTGTCAGCATGCAGCGCGAGGGCCATCGAATCGTCTTGACATAGCGTGTAACCGAACGAGCGCGTGCGTCGTCAAAAGTACCGCCTATACAATTGGCTAGCTCCACTTCACGCGCGGCATGATTCTGCCGGTGACGATCCTGTCCTTGTTCTCGATGACCCGCTCGAGCATGCCGGCGATGACTTCATCGGTCATGTAATGCGGCTTCAGGCCCAATTCCACCAAGCCGGAATGTACCGGATTGTAGTAGTGGTTTTCCTTTTCCTTGCGCGGATTGGGAATGGACTTTATGGCAACGTTCAGGCCCATTTCATCGCCGACCTTTTTGATGCGCTCGGCCGCTTCGTTGACGGTGAAGGTTTCCGTGAGCTGGTTGAAGATGCGCAGTTCGCCCTTCTTCACCGGGTTTTGCGCTGCAAGGCTGACGCATTGCAGCGTGTCACGTAGATTCAGGTACCCCCTGATCTGGCCGCCGGCACCGTACACGGTCAGCGGGATGCCGGCCACGGCTTGCACCAGGAAGCGGTTGACGAGCGTGCCAAAAATGTCGTCGTAATGGAAGTTGGGGCACAAACGCGGGTCCAGGTCGGCTTCGTCAGTCGACAGGCCGTAGACCGGACCTTGCATGAGATCGGTCACGCGCAAACCGAAGGTGCGCACATAGAACCACAGCAAGTCGGTATCCATGACCTTGGTGGTGTGGTACAGCGAGCCCGCGGCACGCGGGAACAGGAAGGTGTCCTTGCGCCCCTTATGCTCGACTTCCAGCCAGCCTTCCTCAATGTCGATGTTGGGCGTGCCGTATTCGCCCATGGTGCCCAGCTTGACGATATGGCAATCGGGCACGATGTCCTTGACCGCATGGATGCAGTTGAAGGTGACGCCGAGGTTGTTGTTGAAGGTTTCACTCGCCTCCCTGAAGCCGCGCATGGAGTACGGCGCGGACGGCTGTTCGGCGTAGTGGATGATGGTTTCCGGCCCGAATTCACGCACGATGTCGAACATCACGCCCGGGTCGACGAGATCGGCGATGTGGACCTTGATGGTCTGTCCGGATACGGCTTGGAAGACACGCGCGCGCTCAGAAAGGCTGGGCGTGGCGATGAGCGCCTCGCTGTCGGTGGCTTCGGCGATGTGGCGGCGCAGGTAGTTGTCCACCACACACACTTCGTGGCCGGCGGCCGCAAAGTTCATGGCCGTAGGCCAGCCAAGGTAGCCGTCGCCGCCCAGAATCAGTACACGCATGTTCATTCCTCAGTCGCTGTGGGTTGATAGGTGTCGAGAAAGTACCGCACGGTGCGCCGCAGTCCGTCGTGAAGCGGGATCTGCGGCGTCCAGGCCAGCCGTTGCCGCGCCTTGGTGGTGTCGGAGTAGTTACGGGCCACGTCACCCTGGCGCCTGGGGCCATGGTATACGTCCGGCACGTGCATGCCTTCGGAACGCATGGCCTTGACGAGCTGCTCCGTCATTTCCGCCACGGTGGTTTCCGCAGCGGTGGCGATCTGGAACGTCTCGCCGCCGATGCCAGGTGTCAGTGCCGCACTGCGAATGGCGCGGATGAGATCCGCAATATGGATGAAATCCCGAGTCTGGCTGCCGTCACCATAGATTTCTAGCCGCTGGCCGGACATGGCTTCCTTGATGAATTTGGCGACGACCGAGCCTTTGTGCCCGGAGCCTTCACCATAGACGTTGCCGAAACGCAGCGTGACGGTTTCCACGCCATAGCAGTGGTAATACGCGGAGCAGTAGCCCTCACCCGCGAGTTTGGATGCACCGTAGGGCGAGGCAGGATGGGGCGCCATTTCTTCGTGCAGCGGCGGGGTTTGCACACCCAATGGCGCGCCGGACGATGCCATCACGAATCGCGGAGGCTCGCCGGCAGCACGACAGGCCTCCAGCGCGTTGACGACGCCCAACACGTTGGTATGGCAATCCTTGACGGGGTCCGCCACCGACTGCGGCACGCCGGTGTTCGCGGCAAGGTGAATGACGACATCCGCTCCAGTGACGGCCTTGGTGAGCGCTGCCGGATCAAGGATATCGCCCACCTGTAGCGCCAAGGGCTGCGACCAGTCGTGGAAGTTGGCTGCGTTGCCCAACTCGACGAACGGAGCGACCGCGGCAAGGTCTTCGCGCGTACCGGTGGAAAGGTTGTCCAGCGCGCGGATGGACTGACCGCCTTCGGCCAGCAAATGGGTGATGAGGGCGCGGCCGATGAAGCCACAACCGCCAGTGACAAGCCAGTTCATGATTGATCCCTCTTCGACAGCATCTCTTTGCACGTCCACCTCAAGATGGACGTGTGCCGGCTCATTCCAGAGTACCCAGGCAAGGCACCCAGGCAGGCACCGACCGTAAACGGCCTTCGGGTCATTTGTCGGTGCACAGGCGCCAGCACGCGTGAGCCCTAGCGCGCCGCGTTGTCTTCCTTGTCCCCCGGCCAGTATCGCTGCGGCGCATCAGCCATCATCTGGATGTCCAGCAACCCGTCACTGCGCAACAGATTGACGAGGTCTTGCCTTGGCATGAGAGGCTCCTCCGACGACACATACGGGTTGGTCACCCTGTCGGACACGACATGGGGGTACTCGTACGAGACCGTCCGATACACCCCGCGGTAGGCAGGCAGGACCGCGAAGTAGTGGTCCAGCTCGACGGCGCGGCGGGTCTCTTCATCGCTCATCAATTCCTCGTACAACTTTTCGCCCGGCTTGCTGCCGATTTCCGTGATCTCGATCGATTTGGGGTCTTCGCCGAAGCGCGGCGCAAGCTCCTCGATCATCACCTCCGCCAAGTCCTTGATACGGATGACCGGCATCTTGGTGATGAAGACTTCGCCGCCCCGTCCGAGCAGCGCCGACTCGATGACAAGCCGAACCGCATCGCGCGTGTTCATGACGAAACGCGTCATGCGCGGGTCGGTCAATGTCACCGGGCCGCCACGGGCAATCTGGTTGGCGAACACCGGAACGACGGACCCGTGCGACCCCAGCACATTGCCGAAACGCGTGGCGACGAACACCGGGCCGCCTTCGCTCGTCTGGCTGTTGGCTGCCGTGATAAGGCGCTCGCCCATGAGCTTGGAGGTGCCCATGACGCTGGTCGGGTTCACGGCCTTGTCGGTGCTCATCTGCACCATGCGTTCAACGCCACCGTCGCGCGCGGCCTGGATAAGGTTCTGCACGCCGAGGATGTTGGTCTGCACCGCGTCCATGGGCGACCGTTCGCAAACGATCACGTGCTTGAGCGCGGCCGCGGAAAAGATCACGTCCGTATTGCGTGCCAGGCGCGTCATGAGAGCAGCGTCGCGCACGTCCCCAATGGTGAAGCGTGCCCGCGAGTCGGCCAGGTATTGCTGGTCGATGGAAAAAATGCCGGTCTCGTTGTTGTCGAC
>Ga0164242_10003096_pt1 | contig 19058 bp, 24 predicted proteins | sample OricomgcompostMG_FD_108783 | JGI IMG/M metagenome (GOLD analysis project Ga0164242, IMG submission 108783) | Miracle-Growth compost microbial communities from Emeryville, California, USA - Original compost - Miracle growth compost (MG) ... | reverse complement strand
GCAGGACCGGGAGAAATCATTATGACCACGCACCATACTCCAACGAGCCGCACTCATGACGAGACGGTCATCGAGATGCTGCGTGACGATCCGGAATTTGTGGATGAATACCTGGCGGCGGCATTGGATGAAATCGACCAGCCCGGCGGTCAGGCTGCGCTATTGGCTGCCTTGCGTCATGTAGCCGAGGCCCAGGGCATGGCCAACGTGGCGCAGAAGGCAGGCATTCCTCGCGAAAGCCTGTACCGCGCCTTGTCTTCCAAGGGCAACCCCACCATCAAAACCTTGCTGGCCGTGATCAATGGCGCGGGTCTGCACCTGGCCGTGACCCGCGCGGGACATACTCCAGCCTGACCGCTTACGCCAGAGCCTGGGCATCCCCGACAAGTCGAGCGCCCTCATTGCTTCGGTACTGCCTCTTGTTTTCATAAAGGTGCACGTAGGGAGCGCGAGCGATGTCTATGCCGAACGGCACCACCAGGGAGGCCTCGGACGTGGCGGCAATTCGGCGCTTCCCAGTGCGCCACTCCTGGGTGCAGTCGCTTATTTCGTGCTAGGAGCTATTACATAGCGCATGTCGTTGTACTCGCACCAGCGAATTAGCAATTGGCGACCGACGCTCGAATCGCCTCACACGATCGATACACCTGCGGCCGAGCCTAGTTCGTCTGAGTAACTAGCAACTTGATTGCTGTCGTTGTATGCCGAGCCTCATCAATGCGGCTGCGCCGCAGCGTATAGGTCAGTGGCGCCAGAGTGGCTTATGCCGATATCTATTGCCACATCTGATGAAATACATAGGCTAAGACCCTGTCGATCATGAAGGGTGTCTCAATAGTGCTGGCCCACCGATCGGGGTGTCAAGTACTGAACAGACCGAGCATCTTCCTTATTGAACAATGCCCCAGGCACTTTTGCCAAAGCGTCGGGGCCTGAGGCCACCGACTCGATCGTGACAGGCTCGCAACTGACTTACATAAATAAGGAACCCGAATGATGACCAAGTCGATTCAGTACCTGAATCCCCGCCCGTTGGCCAAGCCCAATGGGTTTTCCCACCTGACAACGCTGGATTCCATTGCATTCATATCCGGCCAGGTTGCTTACGATGAGAATGGCACAATCGTGGGGGAGGGTGACCTTACCAAACAGACCCGCCAGGTGTTGACCAATTTGCAGCATGCCCTGGCAGAAGTGGGTTCGGACTTCAGCCATGTGCTGAAGATGAACTTCTATGTGCGCGATATCTCCGAGGCAGCCGTCGCGCAGATTCGCGAGGTGCGCAAGGACTTTCTGATAGAATCGGCGCTACCCGCCAGCACTATGGTGGGAGTTGCGGGGCTGGCCAAGGAGACCCTGCTGCTCGAAGTCGAAGTCTACGCGCTGATCCCCTGACCCTGTTGTACTGTCATATGGATCGTCTCAGGTTGCGGCAAGCGTCTCATGGAAGCTATATCCGAAGTTCGCTGGAGTAAGGCCCTGGAGGGCCTGGATTCCGCGACGCTGCAAACCATCGAGTCCAATCTGACGCGCAGGGTGCTGCCGGCTGGGTCGCCTCTGTTTTATCAGGGTACCCGGGCCGACAGCCTCTTCATCATCCAAAGCGGTCGCGTTAGGCTCTTCCAGTACACCTCCAGCGGCAAGGAATACAGCTCCGGCGTTTGGTCCAAGGGCTATCTGATCGGTCTGATCAGCACGATTCTTGGCGGAGATCGTTTCGTCAGCGCCCAGGCCGTCGACCGTACAACCCTTCTGGTATTGGATCGGGCGAATCTGCTGCGCTGCATGAAGACCATTCCTACGTTTGCGCTCAACATCTCTTATCTTTTAGCCTTGCTGGCCAATGACAGCATCCGACGAGCGGTGCCGCTGGCATTGGACTCCGTCGATATCAAGTTGGGCAGAGCCCTATTGAAGCTGGCCACCCTGGATGAAACCAGCCAGTCAAGCACTGTGAGCGGCATTACGCAGGAAGAGCTAGCCACCATGGTCGGCGCCAGCCGTCCATGGGTGAATCGCACGCTGTCGCTCTTCGAGAAGCAAGGGCTTATTCATCGCTACAAGCACGTCATCACGCTGCTCGACCTGGATCGTTGTCGGGATGTCTGGCTGGGCAATCAGACCTGATCACTGTCGGCTTCAGGGCAACGGTGGCGCTACACGAGGTGGGAACTGATTCTGCAGCCAGTGTGCGAGTGCAAGTAGATTGTGTTCACGATAGTGGCCGGCGACCAGTTGGATTCCCGCTGGCAACAGACTGCCTTCGGGCCAAACCGGATAGGACAGGGCGGGCACCTGTGTGCTGTTGAAGGCAGGGGTGAAGGGATTCCAACTGAACCAGTCATTTCCGGGGCTTCCGGCGGGGACGTTACGCCCGGCAGCGAAAGCCCGCAATGGCAGTGTCGGCAGGATCATTACATCAATGTCCTGGAAGTGTGCGGCCAGCCGATCGGCCTGCAGATCTCGTAGCTGACAGATTTGCTGGTAGCGGGCGATGTCCCAGCCCTGTACGGGCTGGACGAATTCGAGTAGACCGGGGTCTAGCTCCTGGTGGCGTGCGGGGTCGATGCTTCGCAGGGTAGCTGCGCAGCCCAGTCGATACAAATCCGCACCGATTCGTGTTGCTGCTTCGACGTCATAATCCACCTGAATGAGCTGGAAGCCGTCTGCCTGTAGTCGAGATAACACCTGATCCATGGCCGTGTTGATAGCCGCGTCGCAGTGCGGCTGCCAGCGCTCGCGGTTCAGCAGGCCCACTCGCAGGTTGCGCGCTGGCGGTGGCTCCGTGTTGACTACGCCTCCGCCAAACGATGTCCAGTCGGCAGCCGACGGGCCTGCAACGGCGCGGTAGACTGCAGTGAGCTCTTCCACGCCGATAGCGATCGGGCCAGCGTGGGCAATGTGGAAGAAGTTGCTGGGGTTGGGCGACAGGGGAATGCGCCCATAGGTGGGCTTCAAGCCGATCGTGCCCGTAAATGCAGCAGGTATGCGGACGGATCCGCCCGCGTCGCTGCCGACGGATGCGCGCACAACCCCGGCGCTCACTGCTGCGGCGCAACCACCGCTGCTGCCACCAGTTGTCATCGCAGGGTCCCACGGGTTGCGGGTGATACCGAAGGTTGGGCTGTCGGTGACCCCTTTCCAGTTGAATTCGGGTGCGCGGGTCTTGCCCAGCAAGACGGCGCCTGCATTGTCCAGCCTTTGGACGAAGACTGTGCTGCTTTGGTCCGGTTGGCGGGACGTGACGGCCGAGCCACGCGGGGAGGGCCATCCCTCCACCATGGCAAATTCCTTTACCGTCATAGGCATGCCGTCGAGCGGGCTTATTGGTGTTCCCTCATGCCAGCGCTGTTCGGAACGTCGGGCGTGCAGCAACGCTCGTGTCCGGTCGATCAGTGCGAAGGCGTTCAGTCTTGGATTGATGGCCTCGGCGTGATCCAGTGCGCTCAGTGTGACCTCGACGGGTGAGGCGCTCCCTTCTTGGTAAAGCTGACGCAGTTTGCCAAATGATTGTTGATGCAGCATGAGGGTACTCCGGAAAATGGCGAGTCGAGTCAGTTGACTAGGGTCCAGTCGCCGTTGTGGATCTCCAGCAAGCGCAGCGAGGTCAGGCTAAGGCCCAGATGGTCTTCGGGCGTCATGTTGAAGATCCCGGCTGTGCCGACTAAGCCCTTGGTATGTTCGATGGCATCGCGCACCTTGGCTTTATCCGTGGTATTGGTTTTTTCCACGGCAGCCTTGTAGATCATCAGTGCGTCATAGGCGCCCCCACCGAAGGCGGAGACCTCCGAATTCCATTTTGCCGAGTAGGCCTTGGCATAACCGGCCACAACAGGTTTTTGCGGATCGCTGTCAGGCAGCTTCTTGCCTACCAGAATGGCGGCACACGGTAGGCGGACCCCCTCGGCAGCAGCCCCAGAAAGGCGGATGTACTCTTCCGAGCAGACACCGTGCGTCTGGTACAGCGGTTGCTGGATACCGAGCTGCCTGTAATTGCGCGTGGCCACGGCGGGGCCCTGTCCCATGCCGAAGATCAGTACGGCCTGCACGCCGGCGGTGTTCTTGATCTTTGTGAGTTGGGGGCTCATGTCCGTGTCTTTCGGGTTGTAGGTTTCATTGGCCACGATCTGGATGCCGTATTTCGGTGCAGCTAATTCGGATTCTTTCTTGCCGGATTGCCCCAGACCACTGGTTTCACTGAGCAGCCCGATCTTCGAGATGCCGCGCTTCTTCATGTCGTCGAAGATGCGCTCGGCAACCATGCGATCGGTGTGCGAGGTCTTGAACATCCACTTCTTGACAGGGTCGATAATGACCACTGCCCCTCCTAGTGAGATGAATGGAACCTGGGCCCGTTCGATCAGAGGATCCATGGACATCGTGGCACCTGTGGATGTGCCTCCGATGATGACATCGACTTGGTCGTCATACAGCAGGCGGCGCGTCAGCGTGTTGGCCTTGTTGGCGTCGCTACCGTCGTCATAGGAAATCAGCTCGAGAGGGCGTCCGAGTAAGCCGCCATTGGCGTTGATGGAGTCGACATACATCTTCAGCGTTTTATATTCCGGATCGCCCAGAAAGGACGCTGCGCCGGTAGTGGACAGTACCGAGCCGATCTTGATCGGCTCCGCTGCTCTGGCGTTCATGCTGCCCAGAGCGATCCCGGCAGCGAGGGCAAGCAATTTGAATTTCATGGTATGTCTCCTGGTTTAGGTGGATGATGAATTGGGGGAATATTCAGACGCCCAAATAGGCCGCTCTGACGGTTTCGTCTTCGCGCAAAGCCTGCCCTGTTCCTGAGAGCACGATGTGGCCGGTTTCCAGCACGTAAGCGCGATCGGCGATCCCGAGAGCGGCGAACGCATTCTGTTCGACCAGTAGGATGGTCATGCCCTGCTGTCTGAGCGTGCGAATGACATTGAAGACCTCCTCGACAAGGAGGGGGGCCAGGCCCATGGAGGGCTCATCGAGCAGTAGCAGTCGGGGTGAGCCCATCAGCGCGCGGCCAATGGCCAACATCTGTTGTTGCCCTCCAGACAGCGTGCCGGCGGACAGATGTCGCTTTTCATGCAGGATCGGGAACATTTCATAGACGCGTTCGAGCTCTGACGCATTGGTCTTGCCTGGCAGTGCATAGGCGCCAAGGCGCAGATTGTCCTCGATAGTCAGCGGGCCGAAGACCTGACGCCCTTCAGGGCTGTGGCAGATGCCGGCACGTACGCGCCGGTCAGCACGCAGACGCGAAATGTCCTGGCCGGCGAAACGAATCGAACCGCCCGCAAGCGGTTGCACACCTGAGAGAGTACGCAGGAAGGTTGTTTTGCCGGCCCCGTTTGCGCCGATCAATGCGACCAACTCGCCCTCGTGCACCAGGATATTCAGACCATTGAGCGCCTTGATACGCCCATAACAGGATTCGAGATCCCTGACTTCCAGCAGCGGTGTCTTGCTGCGTGGCAGTTCCCGTGCAGGGGAAAATTCGCCAATCCTGCTGGCCCCCAAGTCGACGGGCTCGGGAGCCACGCTGGTAATCATGTGATAGAGCTGATCATATCTGGCCGTGGCCTGGGCCTCGAACAGAGGGGCATCGTTATTTTCGAAGGCAGCATTAATCGCCGCCCAGTCCTCGGGCAGCAGCGCCTCGCGCGCTAGCGGGAGCAGCTCTTCGTCTTCTACCAGGAGATGCTTGCGCAGCATGACCGTATAGTTGCGCAAGGCGGACAGAAAGGCGGTTTGCGGATCTGCTGGCTTGGTCGTTTCCGATGGGCTGGTCAACGCGTGGTGCAATTGCTGGAGGGTTTTCAGGCGCTCCACTCCTAGAACGTGCTCGTGCTCCATCTGTCTGGATAGGAGCTCCATCTTTTCCGGGACTCGCGCCCGCATGGCGGCAAAGAGGTACTCGTCCTCCTTGGCATGGTGGCAGCCGCCCATGAACTCATGGGCGTATTCGAACAAGGCCGTGAAAAAGCCGTCCTCCACCGGGGTGCCGGCCTCTATGGCGTCGGCCACGGCATCCATGCTGTTGGCGATGCGCAGCAGGCTGCGATGTTCGCCCTGAATGATATCCAGTGCGTGCATGTCTACTCCGTTCGGGCGAGGCCGCCGAGGTAAGCGGCAATGACATCCGGGTTCCGGCGGATCTCGGCACCACAGCCTTCCGCCAGCCGCTTGCCATAGTCCAGCACTAGAATCCGGTCCGACAGATCCATAATGAGCTTCATGTCGTGCTCCACCAGGACGACGGTGATGCCCATGCTGGCGATACTGCGGATGAGCTCGGCGATCTGCTGGGTTTCCTTGGGATTCAGGCCGGCCGCGGGCTCATCGAGAAAGAGCAATTTCGGCCCCATGGCCAGCGCGCGGGCAATTTCCAGGCGCTTGAGTGCTCCATAGGGCATACTGTTGGCATCCGACTCGACGTAGTTGTTCAGGCCGACAAATCGCATCAGCTCGGCAGCCTGTTGCCGCAGGGCCTGGTCGCTGCGACGCAAGGAGGGCAGGCGGAAGATGGCCTTCAGGAGGCTAGTGTCCAGATGCCGGTGGGCACCGACCATGACGTTTTCCAGGGCAGTCATGTTCATCCAAACTTGCAGATTCTGGAACGTACGGGCCATGCCCATGTGTGCCAACTGGTACGGGCTCTGCCCCTGGATTTCCTGGCCGTTCAGGCGGATTTTCCCGGAAGATGGCAGGTACACTCCCGTGATCAGGTTGAACAGCGTCGTCTTGCCTGCACCATTCGGCCCGATGACGGAATAGACGATGCCTTCTTCTACCTGAAAACTTACGTCTTGCACGGCACGAACATTGCCGAAGTGAATGGAGAGATGGTCGATTTCGAGCAAGGCCATGGTCAACTCCCCAGTCGCAGGCGTGCCGCCAGCGTGGGTACTACGCCGCGCGGCAGGAAGATCATGAAGCAGATAAGGATCAGGCCAAAGATCACGGTTTCCCAGCCTTCGAAGGATGCCAGCAGTTGCGGCACTATAGTCAGCAGTACTGCGCCGACGACAGAACCGAAGACTGAGGCCATGCCTCCGACCACCACCATGGTGATCAGTTCGATCGCGTGGTTGAAGTTCGTCAGGTCCGGCGTGACGAAGCCGGAATAGTTTGCCAGTAGGCTACCCATGATGCTGGCGACCATCGCCGAGACCACGAACACGCGCGTCTTGCACCTTGGTACGTTGATGCCGACTACCTGGGATGCAATCTCGGAACCATGCAGGCCGCGCAGGGCACGTCCGAAAGGGGAGTTGATCAAATTCAGCGCCCCCCATACATTCAGGAACAGCACGACGGCGACGATCCAGTACCACTGGGTGTCACGCACCAAGTCCACGCCGAGGACGTTTATGGGGGGTACCGACATGCCGTCCGGACCGCCGGTTAGACCGCTTTCGTTGCGGATGACGTACTCGATGATGATGCCCAGACCCAGGGTGGCCATGGCCAGATAATGGCCTTTGAGCCGCAGAATGGGGCGGGCTACTAGCAGCGCCAATAGTCCCGTCAGTACGGCACCGACCACCAGGGATAGCAATGGGTTCCAGCCGAAATGGGTTGGCAGGATGGCCGAGGCGTAGGCACCGATTCCGACGAACCCGGCATGCCCGAGACTAATCTGGCCGGCATAACCCATCAGCAGATTCAGGCTCAGGACGATGACGCCGTTTATGGCCATGCGGATTGCGATGTCCATGTAGTAGCTGTTGGGCGCGATGAAAGGCACGATGAACAGTGTGATGGCCAGGATGATCAGGCCGATGGTCGATTTCTTGTCCATGTTTCTACACCCGGTCCGTGGCACGTGCGCCCAGTAGTCCTTGTGGCCTGACGAACAGGATCAGTAGAATGAGCACAAAGGGGATAGCGTCTTTGTAGGCGGAAGAGATGTAGCCGGCGCCCATGGCTTCGAGCACCCCGACCAGCAGTCCGCCCAGCACGGCACCCAGACCATTGCCCAGGCCACCCACGACGGCAGCTACGAAGCCTTTCAGGCCAAGCATGATGCCCACGTCATAGGTGGTCAGCGTGATAGGGGTGATAAGGATGCCTCCTACTGCTCCCAGGGCGGCCGCCATGGCAAAGCTCGCCATGAGGACCCGACTGGTGCTGATGCCCATCAACTGGGCGGCAACGGCATTGAACGCTGTTGCCAGCATGGCCTTGCCGGCCAGGGTGCGGCTGAAGAAAAACCACAGCAACAGAACAACCAGAGCCGTGATGAGGAACACCCAAAGGCTTTGGACCACTAGTGTGGCACCCAGGATGGAGAGCGGGGCATGGTCGGAGAACGGCGGCAGACTGTGTACGCCTTTGCCAAGCCAGATCTGCACCAGCCCGCGCAGCACCAGGGATACCCCGAGTGTGATGATGATCAGAGTGACCGTGTCGGCATTGCGCACGGGCTCGATCATCAATTTCTCGATCAATACTCCTACCAGTGTCGGTATCACGATGGCCAGAGCGAAGGCCAAGGACCAGTGCAATCCGGCATCCGAGAAGAAAACGGCCAGCATCCCGCCCAGCATGATGAATTCTCCCTGGGCGAAGTTGATGACGTTGCTGGCGTTATAGATGAGGTTGAAGCCCAGCGCTACGAGGGCATAGGTTGCTCCCACGGTCAGGCCGGAGAACAGGAACTGGAGGAACTCGGAGAGCATGTCGGCCTCAGTGGTCACAGGTGGGGATTCATTCGGTGCCGGGCCGACGCATGACCGTTTGCTCGATGACACCGAAAATGTCATCGCTATTGGCGGCCTGCATCTGGATGCGTACTTGGTCGCCAAAGCGCATGAAGGGAGTCACGGGCTCGCCCGTCTCTATGGTCTCGTACATGCGCACTTCGACTACGCAGCAGTGGGCCGATCCGTCTGCCCATTGATAGGCGCGTGGCAAAGGGGAATGGCAGGCGCCGGAGTCAAATGGTTGGCTGTGGGCCAGTTTTTGCGCATTTAGTGCTGCATGAACCCGGGCGAGCTTGGGCGCGCAGCGTTCCCAGTCGTCGAGAGAGGCTTGCAGGCTCGTGGCAATGTCGGGGACGGCGACGCACCTGCGCAGGTCGCTGGATACCACGACCAGACAGCCGTCACGAGTATTGTTCTTGAGGGTGGCGAGCTTCATTGCTATAGGTCTTCTCTGATTTCTCGGGTGCAACAGTCCACCGCCGGCTTTGAACATCCGGCTCGAGACAGCTGTGATGTCACAAGTTCTAGATATCTGCGGGAGCGAAGCCCTTCCAGCTACTGGTGTAGTTGCGATCCAGTTCGGGCCAGTTCAGGATCGCCGGGTTCAGATAGAGTGGTAGTTTGGTTTCGAACATGAATGCCAGGGTCCCTTGGAGCTTGTTGGGCATGGAGGCCTCCTGGGTACCATGGGTATAGGTGTCATGGTCCGGGCCATGCGGCGCCATGCAGCTGTGCAGGCTGAAGCCGCCAGGCAGGAAGCCATCGGCCTTGCCTTCGTAGATACCCTGCACCAGGCCCATGAATTCCGTCATCACATTGCGGTGGAAGAAGGGCGGGCGGAACGTATCGTCGGCAACTTGCCAACGGGGTGGAAAGGCGACGAAGTCGATATAGGCCGTTCCCGGTTGCGGGCTGGGCGAGGTTAGTACGGTGGAAATGCAGGGATCGGGGCTGTCGTAGCTTACCGAGCCAAAAACGTTGAAGCGCTCAAGGTCATATTTGAAGGGCACCAGATTGCCGTGCCAGGCGGCCACATTGAAGGGGCTATGCCCCAGTTGGCGTGACCAGAAGGAGCCGGAGAATTTTGTGATGACCCGATAGTTGCGCTCTTCGATGTCGAAAGCGGCGACGGGGCATTGGAAATCGCGCTGATTGGCCAAGCCGTTTGCCCCGATCGGGCCCAGTTCAGGCAGCCGGAAGGCTGGGCCATAGTTTTCCAAGGCATAGCCGCGGGCCTCGCCATCAGGCAGTACGATGCGGAAGTACAGGCCACGAGGGATCAGTACGATCTCTCCTGGGCGAACTGTCAACCAGCCCAGTTCTGTCTGCACATCCAGTCGCCCTTGCTGGGGCACGACGAGTAGTTCACCATCGCTGTTGCAAAACGCCGTGTCTTCCATGGAACGGCGTGCGTGGTAAATGTGCACGGCGCAGCCGACTTGGTCGGGCGCACTTCCATTGGCACCGATGGTGGTCAGGCTGCTGATGAAATCGTGCTCACCACGCGATACGATCGGACGCCAGCGCAAGGTGCGTGGATCCAGGACGCCATCGCGAAGAGGGGCTGTAAGCCAGGTTCCGTCGCAGGTATACGGCTCTTGCGGGGCTTCGTTGATCGACGGGCGCTTGCGGTACAGCCAAGTACGGCGATTTTCGGAACGATTGGCCGTGAAGGCCGTGCCCGACAGCTGTTCCGCGTATAGGCCGTGGGGCAAAGTCTTGGGGCTGTTCATCCCAAATGGCAGTGTTCCAGCGGCAGCCTCACTTTCGAATTGGTTGCCGAATCCATGTAGATAGGTGCGACCATCTCCGGCCGCAGCATTTTTCATGTGGCTCATGTTGTTTTCAAGGGCTTGGGGATGCCGTGTTGGACGGCATCGGGTTGTTGTTCGGGGTGGGCCTTGGCAAAAGCAGGTAGAGCACAGCAGTTCCGATCTATCTGGCAGATCTTCGGAAAGGCATTCAGCGCCACCTTGAATCGACGGGCGTTGTAGACCTGCGGAATGAGGTAGACGTCGGCCAGCGTGGGGGCATGGCCGAGGCAAAAACCTCCGTCTCCCACCAGTTGTTCGATCGCTTCGAAATTCTCCCCGATCCAGCGCGCCACCCAAGCCTGCACGTAACTCTCATCATGGCCGGCATTGCGCAGAGTATTCAGAACACGGACATTGTTCAGGGGATGGATGTCGCAACCTACAATGGCACACAAGGCGCGGACCATGGCGCGGTCCTCTGGATCGGTAGGCAGTAGGGCGGGCCTTGGATAGAGCTCCTCCAGGTATTCGAGAATGGCAGGGGACTGGATCAACACGTGACCGTCGTCCAGCATCAGCGAGGGTACCCGGCCATGGGGATTGATGGCCAGATAGTCCGGCCGCAGGTTTTCTCCGCCGTCGCGTGCCAGGTTGATGGCGATCCGGTCGTAGGAGAGCCCTTTCATCTCCAGTGCAATCCGGACTCGATAGGCCGTCGAGGATCTCCAGTAATTGAACAGCTTCATTGCGGTTCCCCAGGTTCAGGCCGTTGCTGCGACCGAGTGGCGCGCAATCTGCAGAATCTCGTCGAGTGTGTTCTGGTCTACATGAGCTGCCAGTAGGAAGACGGCGCAGGCATTGGCCAGATTGCTCTGGGTGGCGTCGAGCCCTTCGTGGATTCTGGCCAGTGCAGAATACATGTCGTCAATTTCGTATTGATTCTGGATTCGCGGATTCATTGTTTGTCTCCCACCGTTTTTCCTTGAGCGCGGCGCAGGGCTTGCTCCAACTTTCCCGGTTGCGGGGCTAGCCAGCGTGCGCAGACGTGCATGTCCGGACGCACTAGGAAGGCGGCACCTTCTCGCGCGCCTATCTCCATGGCCAGGGCATTGCCGGTATCGATATTCAGCAAGCGGAATTCCCCGTGCGCTGCCGCATCGTGTAGCCAGACCGGCGCAGGCTCGTTGCCGAAGCGCAGCACGACGAAGTCATCATTGAATACCTTGTAGAGAGGGCTGTCGCCGTGCATGCTGGCGATGCGCGCGGGCGGCAAGATGGCGCCGGGTTTTATCGAGATCTCCGGCCAGTTGTCCTCGTCCGGTGTGTTGAGTGCGCTATCGGCATATGCCATGGGTTCGGACAGCCGTCCAGTATTGATTGCGCGGGCCGCGAGGGGCTGATTCTTTGCCATCATTAGCACGGCGTCTCGCAGCAAATGACTGCCATAGCTATGGGGTGTGATGAATTCGGTGCTTTGCGAGGATCGCTTGACATTTTCCTGCGCGGCTTCGACGCGCTCGTCGGAGTAGCTGTCCAGTAGACGGTCCGGTGCGCTGTCTTCAAGCACGCGCTTAAGCTTCCAGCCCAGGTTCTCGGCATCCGGAACCCCCGAATTTCCACCGCGAGCGCCGTAGGGAGAAACCTGATGCGCAGCGTCGCCGATAAAAAGGATACGGCCGTACCGATATCGGGCCATGGTCTTGCTCTGTACAGCATAGAGACTGGTCCATTCGACCTCGAGATCTTCGCCTTCGCCGATCAGGCCGGTGATTCGGGCGGCGGCATCGGCTATGTCGGTCGCCTCGTTCGCCTCGTCGTCGCGTAGCTCGAAATCTATGCGCCATAGATTGTCCGCCTGCTGGTGCATTAGGATGGTTCCGCCAGGGTGGCTAGGGTGGTCGAACCAGAACTGGCGCTCTGCGACACGCCCCGGAGGCAGGCGCACTGATGTATTCAGAAATCGATCCTGGAACCGGATGCCCTCGCACTCCAGCCCCATGGCAGTACGAATTTCGCTGCGAGCTCCATCTGCGGCGATCAACCAGCGTGTCGATATTTGGTAAACGCTGTCCGGACCTTCTACTTCTAACAGGACGCAGTCATTGTCGGACCGAAGCAGGCGCGCCTTGCTGTTCCAGCGCATGTCTATGTTGTCTTGCCTGGCGATGGCATCGACCAAGGCTGCTTCGACGTAGTATTGCTGCAGATTGACGAACGGCGGCACACCATCCGCATCGGCCGTGCCCACACAGAACTCATGGATGAGTTCTTCGGCGTGGTAGATCTTTCCCTTGGACCATGACACGCCATTTTTCAGGATGTCTTCCAGACAGCCGAGCCTATCCCAGATCTGAAGTGTTTTGTGGGCGTGGCAGATGGCTCGGCCGCCCATGCTGACGGTATTGTCGTCATCCAGTACCAGGACCGAGATGCCGCGATGCGATAGGTCCAGTGCCATGGTAAGCCCGACCAAGCCGCCGCCCACGATGGTCACGGTCTCTTGCAGCGGAGCGCCGGCCAGCTCGAGCGTGTTGGGAGTGTGCTTGTAGGTCTGCCGTACGAACATGCTTGCCTCTTGTATCGCAGGGCCTAGCCGGGAGGAAATCCTTTGGCCTGGTCCCTGGGTCATCTCTATGGCAAGCAGTTTGGCAAAAGCCGATGGACTTGTATGTTAACTTCATGACACAAGGATTCATCGATGGTCTTTCGCCAACATTTTGATGCGTAAGTATTTGATAAATAATAGATATATCATCGACATATCGAGTCATCATCCTGATGACAAGAGGCATGAGAGGATGAGCTATGCGGCGCGTGATGATATGTACTCTTTGCGCTTGCGGCACTACCCTGTTCGCCACTCGGGACATAGACCTTGGTGCTGGCGCAGGAAGAGCGGCCGATCCAGGATGACCGCAGGCGAAAAGTGTCATACTCGACTATCTCAGCCCTCCCACCACCTACAGCCGGGGATCATATGACTAAGCCCATACAAGAACACTTCACCAAGACACCTGGCTCCGGTCAGACCGCTACAGTGCCCACGCCGCCAAAATTCAAACCATATCAGGCCGCCGAGCACCCTCGGGCTGCAGAGATCGACGCGCTGCCGGAAGCGGTGGGTATGGGGCGAGCTCCGCGAAAGGGTACATGATCCCAGAGGGTAGCGATGAGCGTACGGCGTTTCAGACGGCCAAGTCCGCTCTAACTCCGTTACTGTGCCGCCCCTGGCTACTGTAATGCTTGATTGCTGATTGCGCAGTGCCCACGTCTTGGGCATAATGTCTTTGCCCGCGATACAGAGCGGGCCAGGTTTGGCGACCTGCGTAGATTACGGCGAATGAACCGCCGCCCCATGGCGGTTTTTCATTTGTCAGCCATGTCTCCTTTGGGCGGCAAAGGCGGGGATACCTTCGGGTATGCCGGTACTCGTAATCGCCGGTTCGCCAACCCTGCCATTTGCTGCCCACCATCGTTTGGCGACGATGCGGGTGGTTCACCTGATTACGGAGGCCATAACATGGCTGCTTTACCCATTCCTGCGCGTTTTGCGCACATCATCACCCGTACCCACACCGATACCGGCCCGCGCCTGGGCCATGCTCAGTACCGGGGCTTGCCGACCTGTGCAAGGCGTATGCCGGCAAGCCCCTGAACCTGGCATCCGTAGATGATATGTCTGGCGTCTGGGGATGCGTCAATTACTGGGCGCTCCCGACCCTGGACGATGTGACCCAGCCCGACCAGCGATATCGAGAGCGGGCGTACATCTACCTGGTCACCCGCCTGAATACCGGTGCGGTGCGGGCCGCCGGCCGCAGTCGCCCGGAGTGCGATTGGTCTGCGTTGCGCAATAGCGAGATCTGCCCCTTCATCGTCTGGCATGAAATCGGGCATTTTCGGGATAACTTTCATCCCTTCGACCTCTTTACCCAAAATGGCCCGGATCTCCCGGCCCTGCAGCGCAGGCTCGCCGTGGTCAATGAAGTGCTGGCCGATCGCTTCGCCTGGGAGCGTGTGCGCCCGGGTGAGCCCATGCCGTTGACAGAAGCAGGGCGCAAGAATGCCGAGGCGATCGCGCGCGACATTGAAATGCTCGAGCGCCTGATCCCCCGGGCCAAGTACAAGCACACGCCCCTGGAGACCGGTCAGTATCGTCACGTGCCGGCTTACATGCTGAGTTCCAAGCGCAAGGCTGCCTACGTGGGGCCAGACATTGCCCCGGCCTTGCTGGAGCGGGAAATCGCGTACTACGGGGAATATTTCGACAAGCGCGGGAGTCACATGCATGAGGTGGCGCTGTGATGACGACAAACTGCCAAAGTACCCGCACTGGCGGCCGCGATATGACTACATTTCCCGCCGCGCACGGCCGGCACACCACGCCCTTTCCGCAGACTGAACGCGCTGCCCGCAAAGCTGCGCGCCAGTGGTTCGCCGGCATACCCGCGCTGACCCTTGCCGCTTGGCGAGATCAGGCCCGCGAGCGTCATTGCGCTGGCCTGCCATTTGAGCCGCGCAGGAACGCCGCCTTCAACGGCGCCTACGAGCTTGAGGTGGCTGCCATCATCGCAGAAGGTTTCACGAATCGGAAGGCGGACGGCCAGGAGACCCGGGTCGGCGTGCCCGCCCTCATCGAGCGCGCTATCTCTGCTTTTGGATATGCGAATCGACACCCCGAGGATGCGCGAGGCATCGAACGGGCATACGGGGCGCTGGTGACGGCCATCATTGCGGGAGGATTGAGTCATGAGTAAACAGAACGCCACTTTCAGCCAACTGCGCGCCACGAGGCATGTATTCTTTATCGCTAGTTCCCTGGACGCGTTGTTTCAAGCACTGCCGGATGACGAGAGAAATGCCGAGCTTTCAACAAAGTTCCTGGTCGGCTCCCTGGCCGCCATGGCGCAGCAGCTTGGCGTGGCCTTGCAAGAAGAGGATACGTCCCATCTCATGCCTGGCTCAGTTCAGGAGGCCAGCAATGAATACTAAATCCCAATCTGACGCCATCAACGGCAAAACAATGATCTGGCAATCAGACGCCATGGAGCCGGTAATCGACTTCGGCGATGAAATCCGCGTCACACCCACCGAGGGAATCTTGGAAGATGGCTTGTACATGATGCTGCTCGACAATCAGAACATACAGCCGCCTGAAGCGCGTCGGCTGTGCGCGCCGGCCTACCGCTGCATTCGATACATCACACGCCTGGCCGGCGGCCGTCTCGCGCTGGCGGTTGCCAATTCTTCCGGCTACCCGGAACTGAACGAAGAAGTCGAAGAGGCTCGGTACCTCAGCCTATGGCGGGTCGCCGGGCACGTGTCGGTAGTGAAACGCAACGGGCGCGGCTTCCGAGCGATGAGCTGCCGTCAACCGGTGGCTCAGGCTGTTGTGATGCGGGTTGAAATGGGGGCCGGCCATGAATAAGACCTATGTTCGGGCAGTGGACGAGGGTTACTTCTGCAACACCTACGTTAACGAGGAAGACGGGAATACGGCGCTCATGGTCAACCCCGACGCCGGAATCGACGTGCTGATTGATGCCGCAATGGTTCGCGCGGCCCGTATCGAGAACCTAGCTGTCATGTTCCGCGAAGCCGAACAACTGCCCGTCAGCTCGCTCGAATTGAGCACCGAGGAATTGATGCGCATGTCGATCGCCATAGGCGCCATGGCGAGCGAAATCAAGAGACTGCTGCAGGCCGTCCTTGGCGATGACAAGCTGTGCCCCATGCCGCCACAGGGAGGTGAGTCATGAAACACCCCTCCCCGCTTCGCCCGGCACACAATCTGACCGTCGTCAAGGAATCGCGCGACCACTGGAAGGCGGACGCCGGCAACCTCGGCCGGCGCCGCCCCTTTCCGGCTCGTTAAACCGGCTGCAGCATCGCGTCAACTTGCTCGATAGGGATGCGCCCGCAGCGATCCAGCCGCATCTGGCCGGCCCGCACCATCTTGGCCACCGTCTGGCGGCTCAGTCCCAGGATTTCGGCGGCCTGGGTCATCGTGACATGCAGCGGGCGCGGGTGCGACTCCGCGTAGATCTGGACGGCCCGGCGGGCAGTTTGTTCGGCTTCGTTCATTGACATTTCTGCCTCCTGAATCAATTGGGCACTTTCAGTTTTATCGCTTCGTGCTTGCTGACTTCAAGGCAGCCACGGCGGCCGATGCAGCCCCTACGGGCTGCTTTTTAATAACTATTTCTGCACAGGGCAATTTTTCGGAAAAACCACCGTTTACGGTAGCATTACTGTTTGTTGCCCCATCGTAATGTAAACACAAAAATGTTTGGGTAGACGCCCCAGATGTGCTTGACGAGGCCCGTCGTCAAACTTCCTCAATGAAAGGCGTTATAAGGCATTCATATTGCCGTAAGTTGACAGTGACAATCTTGCTTGGAAATGGTGCTGCAGCAAGCTTCAGCGCTTCCCGGCAGTTTCGTTGCTTGATCGTGATGGGTAGGCAATTCGGGGGCGAAGCCGGGGCTCGCCGCTAATTTACTGGCGATGCGCCAAAGTGCCAAGGAATCACTTTGCGGCAGGAGTATTGCCACGGCGTGCCGGGAATGCAACTACTTGGGATTGCGACAAAGCTTGGCGCTCAATGAGTGCGGCCAATTTCTTGGCTACCGGAGGGCGAAAACCGCCTAGGTGAGCGGTTGCGAACGATTGATACTGGCGGCGGGTAGACGGCGCGAGTGCCAGTTATTGCAGCGTGTATGATTTAATCAACGATTCGAAGTCGGTCGGATTGAATGTCACCGTCTTGCCTGTGTAATAGTTCGCTCGTTCGTATTGTTTGGTTCCGACAGACTTCTGGCTCTCGACGGCGGCGATGACGGTGCCTGGGATCTTTTCCACTCGATATTGCATGTGGATGATTTCTGCCTCTAGAAGACGCTGAATACCACTGGCAGCAATGATGATAAGGGGCGTCGGGGTCGAAATAACGTGGTCTGCAACGAAGTCACCAGAGATGTTTAATGCGACGTCCGAGTCATAGGCAAAACCTGTAGACGCGGCCGCAGCTTCGACAGCTCGAGTGACTCGTGCCTTGAAATCACTAATGTGGTGCGGTTGTCGGGATGTTGCCAAGGCATAGAGTTGCTGTGCCGCTTCAGCAACACGAAAGATATACGATGCGATTGGTCGCTCATCTGACGCAAAGGCAACAAGTAATTCGTCATCGCTCAACCGAACCGGAGATTGACCATCCAATCCTTCAGACCAGCGCAGCACTGCTTCTGATGATGCATCTCCTCCGGCCATGCTGGCATACAATGCAGCATCACCGTTTTCGTCAATCTGATACCCGGTTGTCGTTGGGCGAACACGCACGACTACGCGATCGCCACTTCCACTATATTCCAACGGCGTAACAACGCGGTGCACCCCGAGTTCGTCTTGGTGCACTTCGAAAAGCGCGCAGATTGCCTGCTTCAGGCTGGTGGTTACTTCCATAGCGGTTTAGTCGCTGGATCGTGCTGACTGGTGATCGAAATCCCGCAGGCTATGCAAAAAGTCTCGATTAACGCCGCCCGCCCCTTGTCCGATCTTGGGTCAAGAGTCGGTATCGTCGTGAGCCGTAGCTCAGGGGCGCCCGGCAGCATTCTGTCAGTGTAGTCTAGATCGGTTCGGCATGGCAGTTTCGCATGGAAACCTTTGTGACTTGGATGCCAATGAAACTCAAATAACGGGTACAGAGATTTATTGGCGAGGCAGCATAACATGTGGCCGAAAAATGCTGTATCGCTCAAGATAGGGCCATCTTTATATATGAATACGGCCCTATATGTATCGGACAATTCAATGATATCGGTGGCATAGTATCGCGAGCCCCCCATCCTATGGAACGGACGTGGCAACTTCCCTCGCTTGAGCGGCTTAAATGCGGGCTGCCCCACCAGCGTCTTTATGGCATTTTTGTGCTCTTTCAATTCGGCTGGCGTCATGTCCCGCGCGCATTCCTCTATGGTGTCTGCTGAAGCCTCTATCCTGCACTTGGCTGTTGCGCCTGGATGAGCCCTCCCATTTTTTGATGTGAGCCAGGCGTTGAGCGAAGTGGCAGTCTTTGTTGGCGTGCAAAACTGTCTACGTGCCCTCTATGAAGTGCAGGCCGTGTCGGCTGCCTCTAAAATCCGGCCGTGGTCAGAATAAGGCAGGCTATGGCTCGAATCAGATTTGGGTTTCCCCTTAGTTGGGCCGTGACTTTTTATACACCCTTTGTTACGAGTCGGTAAAGAATTTCCTTTATGCCCAGCGGGTCATTGCGGCGCTCTGCTCCTCAGCGCTCGGCCGTGGGCACAAAACGCGGTCTTCATTGATGACCACGTTTTCAAGGCGCCGTAAGGCAGTAGCGGGGGGCCAGCAGTACTTTTGCTGATGGAGCGCCACAGCCTGTCCCAATCGCTGTCGGCCCATAAGCGTATTGCCGAAAAGTGCTTACAGATACGCTTACAGATTCCCGAAAACAAAAACGCCAGCCCCGAAGGGCTGGCGTAAGTGCTTGATTCGATTGGTGCCGATTAAAGGAGTCGAACCCTTGACCTTCGCATTACAAGTGCGCTGCTCTACCAACTGAGCTAAACCGGCGAAGGCCTAATTCTACAGGGTT
>Ga0164242_10003095_pt1 | contig 19059 bp, 18 predicted proteins | sample OricomgcompostMG_FD_108783 | JGI IMG/M metagenome (GOLD analysis project Ga0164242, IMG submission 108783) | Miracle-Growth compost microbial communities from Emeryville, California, USA - Original compost - Miracle growth compost (MG) ... | reverse complement strand
GGCGGACAAGCGAAACCAGTGCATCAGGATTTGAGTTATTTCCGCGTGGAACCGGCTGATGAATTAGTCACCGCATGGGTGGCCACAGAAGATGCTACCACAGAAAATGGCTGCATGATTTATATTCCCGGTTCGCATCGTCACGGATTATTCGAGATCAAACATGATCCTGAGCGTCCTGTGCATCATGTGCCAGATACGCGTGGAATTACAATGGAAGAAGAAGTACTTTGTCCCGTTCCGGCAGGTTCGGTTATTTTTCATCACGGTTATACGTTGCATCGAAGTGATGTGAATCGAAGTAATTCTTGGCGGCGTTCCGTGCAATTGCATTATGCCGGTTCCGATGCGCGCTCGCAGAATGAGCAATTAAACCAACAGGTCTCACTGGAGATTGACTAAAAGTACTTTTATCATTATGTCTATAAAAATTGCCGTATTACCTAACACAAAAACACAAAATCGAATTTTCAATGCATCTCATTACGAACAATTGAGAGCGATGGGAGAAGTTATTTGCAATCCGGGAGACACTTCTGATCCAGCGGTGACAAAAATAAATATACAAAATGCTGATGTGGCGATTACTTCCTGGGGATGTCCAAATTTAGAGAAAGAGATATTGGATGAAGCGCCGAATCTGCGCGCGGTTTTTCACGCTGCGGGAAGCGTGAAACCGATTGTGACGGATGAATTGTGGAGCCGGGGCATTCGTGTTTCCAGCGCAAACGGGCCGCTTGGACGCGGGGTTGCAGAGACAGCGTTAGGATTAACGATCACTTCCTTAAAAGATATGTGGCATTTGTCACGCCGCATGGAAAGCGGTGGCTGGTCAGAAACGCGCGTTAATGTTCGAGAATTATATAACGTCACCATTGGCGTTATCGGCGCTGGAAAAGCTGGGCAATATTATATAGATCTGTTGCGGAATTTTGATGTGGAAATTTTAATTTACGATCCGTTTGTCACGCATGAAAAAGCTAAAGAAATGGGCGCTGACAAAGTGGAACTGGAAGAATTGATGACGCGTGCGGATGTCGTTTCCATTCACGCGCCGTCTTTGCCATCCACCAATAAAATGATCAATGCGCAACGTTTGAAATTGATGAAAGACGACGCCATTCTCATCAACACCGCGCGCGGTTCGGTCATTGATGAACCAGCGCTGATTGCGGAGTTAAGCAAAGGACGGCTTTTCGCATGTATCGATGTGACAGATCCAGAACCGCCACCATCAGATCATCCGTTCCGTTCTTTGCCCAATTGCATTTTGTTGCCCCATATTGCTGGTTCGGTGAATAATGGCGTGCTTCGATTAGGTCAGTTTTCTATTGACGAATTAAAGCGTTTCTTAGCTGGAGAAGCGTTGGAAGGAGAAGTATTTCAGGAGCAAATGGCTTCGTTGGCATGACGTAAAAGTACTTTTGCCTGGCGTATTGTATTCCGAAAATAAACTATGCAACTCGCGTCTCCACAAAACAGCTTGTCTGAGCAGACAAATAAAACACAGGGCGTATTACGATTACGGGCGTTACTGATTGGCATTCCGCTCGTTGTTGCCGTTTGCCTGCTTTCGGTTTTTGCGGACTTAATTACAAAAAGTATTCAAGTCGGCGTCATGCAAATTGCGCCGCCGGCGGTTGCGATTCTTTTTGTGCTTACGCTTGGAAACTTGCTCTCCAAAAAGTTGGTAAAACGCGACATTCTCAATTCCAGTGATTTGATTATTATTTACGGAATGCTCACTGTGGCAGTGTTGGTTTCCACGCGTGGTTTGATGGAGAAACTGATTCCGCCGCTGGCGTATTTGCCCTATTACGCAACGCCCGCGAATAAGCTCAATATCCTAATCACGCAACACATGCCAGCCTGGACGTTGCCCTTTTCTCCTGCGATTGCAACAGGAAATATTCCGCCGGAAATTCAGCAATATTTTGAGGGATTGAAAGCGGGCGGTTCTATTCCCTGGAGTTTTTGGGTGGGGCCTATTTTTGCCTGGTTCACTTTGATCGCGATGACCATTTGGGTCTTTGCCTGTCTGGCAACATTATTACGGCGGCAATGGATGGATCATGAACAATTGCGTTTTCCGCTAACTATATTGCCATTATCAATGATTCAGGATGAGGCGGAAGGTGAACCGTTTTGGAGCAACAAATTAATGTGGTTGGGGTTCGGCGCAGTTTGTGCGCTCTATTTTGTGAATGGCTTAAATGCTAATTATCCCGATTGGCCGAAGTTTGTATTAAACCTTCGCATTGACAGTTTGTTTACCGAGCGTCCATGGAATTCGGTTGGGCCAATTACACTTTTTATTTCATTCGCCGCAGTGGGAATGGCTTATTTTCTTCCCACAGATTTACTTTTTTCTATATGGTTTTTCTTTCTCATCACCCGTTATCAAGATGTTTTGACTGTACAATTTGGCGGAATGCCGACACCTATTAAATCGCATGACACTAATGTGTGGAACGCCTATCAAGCTGCCGGCGCGTATTTGGTAATCGTGCTTGCGCAGGTGCGAATAGGCTGGCCCTATTATAAACAGGTGTGGCAAACGGCTTGGGCAAAAACGGCGGCAGCGAAAGTATTGGATGACAGTGATGAAATGGTGTCGTATCGCATGGCGTTGTTTGGGATGGTTGTGGGTTTTGCGGGCATTATTTTATGGCTCGCAATTGCTGGAATGAACCCAATAATAGCAGCCCTACAAATGGGAATCTATATCTTTTTAATCACCATGATTATGACACGCGCTGTCAGCGAATGCGGCTGGATGGAAACGGAAACCAGCTTTCTTCCCAGCCATTTGATTAGCCTGGTTTATCCGTTACACGGATTAGGCGCGGATACAAATTCTTTGATCGGATTTACCAATGCTATTTTTTGCCGTGACATGCGTGGAACGTTGCTTTCGCCATTGATGGATCTGCAAAAGTTAGCTAAGGAAACAGGGACTCGCTTTCGTTCACTTTCCTTTCCGTTGTTAATGGGATTCCTGGTGAGTTTTGTTACGGCGGCTATGTTTTTTATCTATTTGGGATATACCCATGGAGCGCTGTCGATTTATCAAAACCCCAATAATAACGCCAAGAATATGATTAATTTTTCTGCAAATGATATTAAAGGAACTGGCTGGGTTGCGGATTCCACGGCGTATGGCGGATTTGCCGTTGGCATCGTGGCGACGGTGTGGATGTTGATTATGCGCAGCCGTTTCGATTGGTTCCCACTCAATCCGCTGGCCTATGCGATTGTGCCTGCGTGGACAGGTTATGTGTTGTGGTTTTCTTTTTTCCTGGCGTGGCTGTTGAAAGGTAGCATTCTCAAATTTGGTGGAATTACGACTTATCGCAAAATCGCGCCGCTCATGATTGGGATGGTTTTGGGCGATTTTATGATGCAGGTTTTTTGGACATTGGTGATGATGATTGGTAAAGGTTGGTCAGGCCCATCGTTCCAATAACGGGAAAAGTACTTTTATGAATACAACGATTGAACTGCAAACAAACGCAGATATTTTTTGGCAACAGTCTTTACAACTTTACAAAAGTACTTTGCTCAAAGATGTCGCTCCGTTTTGGATGCGTCACGGACAAGATTTTGAATTTGGCGGTATTAGCAATATATTGGACGAGCAGGGAAAAGTACTTTCACACGATAAATATCTGTGGTCGCAAGGACGCGCCTTGTGGACGTTTTCTGCGTTATATAATCGCATCGAAAAACGGCAGGAATGGCTAGATTTTGCGCATCATATATATAACTATTTGTTGCATCATGGCCGCGATGCAGATGGCAAATGGATGTATCTTTTAGATGCTCAGGGAAATGTCTTAGAGCGGGATACCAGTATTTACGTTGACGGTTTCGTTTTTAATGGATTGGGCGAATACTATGCGGCCAGCGGAAATAAAGCGGCGTTGGATTTAGCGTTGGAAACCGCCGCGAATGTGGCGAAACGGTTGGCGATACAGGGAAGTTACGAAATAGCGCCTTATGAAATTCCCAGCGGAATGAAAACACATGGCATCGCCATGATCTTTTCTTTTTTCTTTTATAATATCGGAGAAATTGCCGATAGCGCGGAATTCAAAAAATTAGGTTTGGCGTTTACGGATGAGATATTGCACGATTTTTATCAGCCGGATAAAAATGCAATTCTTGAATTTGTCAATAACGATGGCAGCTTTTCCGATACGCCCGCCGGTCGCACGTGTGTTCCCGGACATGTATTGGAAGGATTGTGGTTTTTGATTAGTATTTTTGAGCGCAGCGGGCGAAACGAATTAATTCCGCAATGTTGCGAGTTAATCAAACGCCATGTGGAATTAGCTTGGGACGCGAAACAAGGCGGATTGATACTGGCGCTGGATATACAAAATCAACGTCCTCTATATTGGAAACAGCACGATTGCAAACCCTGGTGGGTTCAGGTGGAAGCTGTGGTAGCAACGGCTTATGCCTACAAATATACACAAGAAAATTGGTGCGTGGAATGGCACCAACGTATACAAGAATTTGCATTTGATCATTATCCCGTCCCTGTCGGTGAATGGAGACAGTGGCTGGATCGTACTGGGAATCCCATGGAAAGTGCGGCGTTGCCTGTTAAAGACCCGTTTCACTTGCCGCGCGGATTGATGTACTTGATAGATCTACTTGAAAAATAAATTTAGATCGCTTTATATTCAAATCATCAAAAATAATTCCGTTGTAAACTACCTTTCGTCATGAAAAGTACTTTTACAAGAGTAGGAATTATCGGCGCCAGCGGTTATACCGGCGCGGAGTTGGTCCGGTTAATAGATTCGCATCCACAGGCTAAAGTGACTTTGGCGACAGCTTCCGGAGAGCGTGCGGGAATGTCCATCGGTGAATTATTTCCATCGTTGCGCGATGTGTCGGATATTGTTTGTGAAGCATACGATGTAGAGCGCATTGCCAATGAATGCGATTTTGTTTTTGTGGCGTTGCCACATGGTAAGGCCATGGAATATGTACCGGATTTATTGAAAGCCGGCGTGAAAATTTGTGATCTCGGCGCGGATTTCCGCTTGCGCGATGCCGCAGTTTTTGAGGAATGGTATAAACATTCGCACAGCGCGGTTGATTATCTGGAGCAAGCCGTTTACGGATTGCCGGAATGGAATCGCGAGCAAATTGCGAAAGCCAATTTGGTGGCGAATCCTGGTTGCTATCCCACGTCAGCGATTTTACCGCTTGCGCCGCTTTTGGCTGCGGATTTGATCGATGCCGAAAATATTATTGTCGATTCCGCATCGGGCACTTCCGGCGCGGGACGTTCGTCGTTTAGTTTGGGATTTCATTTTTCAGAAGTGATCGGTGATTACAAAGCCTACAATGTTGGCGGTCATCGGCACACGCCGGAAATTGAACAGGGTCTGAGCGATGCTATTGGCAAAAGTACTTTTCCGCCAATCATCTTTACTCCGCATTTATTGCCAATCGCGCGTGGTATTCTCAGCACCAGTTATGCGCGCTTAAAGAAAGATGTCAGCAAAGAAGAAGTCTATGCAGTGATTTCGCAAAAATATGCCGCCGAACCCTTTGTGCGCGTTTTGAAGCCGGGCGAGTTGCCGCAAGTGAAACACGTCGCTGGTAGCAATTTCTGCGATATTGGAACAGTGGTAAATTCGCGCAGCGGCAAATTGATCGCAATTGGTGCGATTGATAATTTGCTGAAAGGCGCATCCGGTCAAGCGGTGCAAAACATGAATATCATGTGTGATTTTGATGAGACAGAAGGATTGCAACAAGCGCCGCTGTTTCCGTAAATATCATGAAACGAATTGGCGTTATTTCCGATACACATCTCAAAGACCATTATCCGAAAACATTTATTCAACCTGTTTTAACGGCTTTTGAGAATGTCGATCTCATTCTTCATGCGGGCGATGTCAACGCGCCCTGGGTGATTGAAGAATTGGAAAAAGTTGCGCCGGTTCATGTGGTTTTGGGAAATACGGATAGTCTAAAAGTACTTTTAGATACGCCAATTTCACGCCGCGTAAAAGTAGAAAATTGTGTGATCGGATTGACGCATGGTGATACTTTTCGCGAGCCGAAAATGAAGCCGATTCTTAATGCTGCGGGAAATATGCAGACGGCGGCCAATGCATTGTCGCATTTTCAATTTGAAGAAGATGTGAATTGCATCGTTTTTGGCCATTCACATTTTCCTTTATTATTGTGGCATGAATTCGCAGGGCGAAAAGTACTTTTACTCAATCCCGGCAGCGCCACACAAAAACGCGTCGCGCCCAATTGCGGCTGCGCATTGATTGAAATTGACGGAAATGACTTGGATGCGAAATTGATTAGTTGGTAAATATATCCCCAAAAGTACTTTTCCCTGATAACCTTTATACGCTCCTTTAATTATGTCTGAAATTTACGTTAAACAAGAACTCTTAAAAATTCTGCCGCAGGCGGACGCGCTGCTATTTGATGTGGATGGTGTGATTCTGGATGTGTCAGGATCGTTCCGCGTCACCATTGTCCAAACCGTGCAGCTTTATGCGACGCATGTGTTGAAATGGGAAGACACCGGTCCATTATTGGAATTGGATGAAATCGATCTTTTCAAAATGGCTGGCGGTTTTAATAGTGATTGGGATTTGACTTGCACCGCAGTTGCATTCTTGGTGGCGAAACATTGTCAGAGCGGCGCGACGGATACAGCGGCAATTCGCGCGCAGGAACCTTCGTGGCAGGAATATACATCTGAAATTAAACGGCTCGGCGGCGGTTTTGTGAATGCGGAAAAATACTTATTGGACATCCTGACGCCGACGCAACGGCGCGATTTTGCAGTGATGCTGAATCCCAAATTAGTGACACAGCTCTTCCAGGAAATGTATGCCGGCGACGAATATTGTCATCCGTTGTATGGATTTGATCCGCAGCATTTGCATGACGAAGGTTTGTATAAAAACGAGAAAGTACTTTTGGACGCAAAGTTGATTCCGCCAAAAATGAAAGTGGGATTATTAACTGGCCGCACCACCAGCGAAACGCGTTTGGCAATGCGAATTGCGGGATTGGAAATTGAGGAAAAAACCTGGGTCACAGAAGATCACGGCGTGCGCAAACCGGATGGTCGCGCCATGGCGAAATTGCACGACTTGATGAAATTCAAATTCGGCATTTTTGTGGGAGATACCATGGATGATCTTAATGTGGTAAAAAACTACAGGGAAATGGCTGGCATCACCCATGCAAAAGTACTTTCCTGTATTGTGTTGCCGGGCGGCGAAACACATCGCCGCACATTTTTGGAAGCCGGGGCTGATATCGTTGCCGGCAATGCCAATGAGTTTTTAGAATTTTTTGGGCAGGTGAGCAATGTCAAATAATTTGCCAAATAACAGAGAAGCAAAAATAACTCGCAATACCAACGAAACGCAAATTGAGTTGTCGCTCAATCTCGATGGCAGCGGACGTTACGATATTGTATTGCCGCAAACAGCAGGATTGCCATTTTTGCAACACATGTTAGAACAATGGGCTAAACATGGCGGATTCGATTTGACAATTTCCGCCAATGGCGATGTGCAAATTGATGGGCATCACTTGGTGGAAGATCTTGGTATTGTGCTCGGCCAGGCGCTGGAAAAAGCCGTTGATGATAAACGAGGCATCGCACGTTACGGATTTTTTATCGCGCCGATGGATGAAGTATTGATGTTATGCGCCGTCGATTTTTGCGGACGCTCCTGGTTAGAACTCAACTGGAATCTGCGGCAAGAACGCGTCGGCGATTATGACGTGGCGTTGACGCAGGAATTTTTGGTGGCGCTGGCCAATAACGCGCGCATCAATTTGCATCTCAAAGAATTGAGCGGCGGCAACGCGCATCACGTTATCGAGGCATCTTTCAAAGCGATGGCAAAAGCCATGCGTGCGGCACTGACAATTAGCGGAAACGAACTTCCCAGCACCAAAGGAATGCTGTAAATATGAGTCGTATTAGTATTGTCGATTGTGGAATTAACAATTTGCGCAGCGTGGAAAAAGCGCTGATTTCGTTGGGGCATCAAGTGGATGTGGTGAATACTGCCGCGCAAGTGGAAAATGCCTCGCATCTAATTTTGCCTGGCGTCGGTGCGTATGGCGCGGCGATGAGTGCGTTGGAAGAATCGGGGATGATGGATGCGGTTCTCGATCATGCGGCTTCTGGAAAACCATTTCTGGGAATCTGTTTGGGAATGCAATTGTTGTTTGATTGGAGTGAGGAATTAGGGCTGCGGCAAGGTTTGGGAATTCTTTCCGGGAAAGTTGTTCGCTTCCCGCAATTTCCCGATCTCAAAATTCCGCATATGGGCTGGAGCGCATTGCAGTTTCCCCACGAAAGCCGTTTATTCGCTGGCGTGGATGCGGGCGAAATGGTGTATTTTGTCCATTCCTATTATGTGTGCCCCGATGAAAATAAAATCGTCGCGGCGACGTGCAAACACGGCATTGAATTTACCGCAGCAGTGGAACGTGGCAATCTCGCAGCGGTGCAGTTTCATCCTGAAAAAAGCAGCCGGGTAGGGCTGAAAATATTGGATAACTTTGCGAAATTCTGAAGCGTAATTCCCCCTTGTAAAGGGGGATTTTAACCTTTCGTATTTAAAAGTACTTTCGCTGAATACATGACACCAAAAATCCCCCTAACCCCCTTTACAAGGGGGAATTCTGTATTGGAATATAAAAAATCATGGAAATAATACCAGCAATTGACATCAGAAACGGCAAATGCGTGCGTCTTTATCAAGGACGTTATGACGAAGAAACCATCTACGCGGACGATCCCGTGGACATGGCGAAACGCTGGGCGGACGAAGGCGCAACACGATTGCATCTGGTGGATTTAGATGGCGCGCGCGCCGGGCATCCGGTGAATTTGGATGTGATCGAACGCATTGGGAAAGCCCTTTCAATTCCATTGCAATTAGGCGGCGGATTGCGTGAAAAAGATGACATACAAAAAGTACTTTCAGCAGGCGTCAGCCGTTGTATTCTGGGGACTGCTGCCGCGCGAAAACCCGAATGGGCGCAGCAGATGTTTGCCGAATTCGGCGACGGAATTATTTTAGGAATCGACGCCAAAGACGGCATGGTGGCAGTTTCCGGCTGGGAAGAAACCAGCGCCATTCCAGCAGTTGATTTCGCGCGCAATATGCAGGATAAAGGATGCGCGCGGATTATTTTCACTGACATCGCCAGAGACGGAACACTTGCCGGCCCCAACGCCGATGCGTTGCGTGGAATGTGCGAAGCGGTGGAAATTCCAGTCATCGCATCCGGCGGTGTTCATAAAACGACAGATATTCGTATTCTCAAAAATATCCCCGGCGTGGAAGGCGTAATTGTCGGCAAGGCATTGTATGAGGGAACCGTGACGTTGCCGCAATTAAGTGTGGTTGCGTAAGAGGAAAGGTTTGGCGTAAAAGTACTTTTACGCTGAGCGGCCGGCAATACCATTTGCGATAGACTTTATCAGATGAAGTTAAGGAGCGATTGACATGAATCAAACTCTGCGTGAACTTCCTATTGAAGAGAGGCTCGATTTAGTGGAAGAGTTATGGAATAGCATCGAAGAAGATCAGCAATCATTGCCGATCTCTCGTGAGCATATTGCTGTCTTAGATCAACGTTTAATGGCTCTTGAACAGGATGAAGCATCTGCTAAGCCAACTCGAGACACTTTGATTGAAATGAAAAAGCGATTATGATTTGGCAAGTAATTCATACTTCCAAAGCGGATTGATGTGCCCCAAGCCGTCCAAATACATCTTTCGACAGCAATCGGATGCTGCATGAGATAAAAGTACTTTTGATGTCTCTTGCATGATATTGCTATACGAACAGAATCGATCAAAGAATGAACAAACCTACATTGCTTATACTCGCCGCCGGAATGGCGAGTCGCTATGGCAGCATGAAACAAGTCGATGGTTTTGGGCCGAACGGCGAAACTATTATTGATTATTCTATTTACGATGCTATCAAGGCAGGTTTTGGTAAGATCGTTTTCGTCATTAAGGAAGAATTTTTAGATCGCTTCGAAAGTACTTTTGATTCAAAATTAGCGGGAAAGGTAAAGACCGATTATGTGTTCCAAACTTCTGATTTGACAAAATATGATATCGATAAAAAGATCGAAAGAGCAAAACCGTGGGGAACGGGGCATGCGTTACTAGAAGCGAAAGATAAAATCCATGAACCGTTTTGCGTCATTAATGCAGATGATTTCTATGGCTTTGCAGCTTTTCAGAAGATGGTCGATTTTCTAAATCATCAAACAACGGAAAACCAATACAGCCTTATGGGTTATAAAATAGGCAATACTTTGTCGGAGAACGGATCTGTTTCTCGCGCTGTTTGCGAAGTCGGTGCGAATGGTAATTTGACTGAAATTATTGAACGGACGAAGATACATTCAAAAGGCGGCGGTATCGTTTATGAGGAAAACGGAAAGGAAATTTCTATAGATGTATCGGCTCTTGTATCGATGAATTTCTGGGCTTTTACTCCCGCTGTTTTCCCTGCAATTGAAAAAATTTTTGTCGATTTTGCTCTTCAAAATGCGAACAATCCGACAGCAGAATTTTTCATTCCCCTAATCGCTGATCATTTGATCAGAAATAATAGCGCCACTTTTAAAGTTATCCCAACAGCCGCGAAATGGTTTGGGGTTACGTATAAAGAAGACAAGAAAATCGTACAAAGAAATATCTGCGACTTGGTGAAAACGGGAATATACCCGACAAAACTATGGTGATTGATCGGCGAGGAAGAAGTAAAAGTACTTTTGTGATATAACTCAGGCAGAACGGAGATATTATCATGAACAAAAAAATATCGATCACAGTCTCTATTTTGAAGTCGAAATAGATATGAGCGTGGCACAAGAGTTGCGTGACAAAGAGCTACACTGTTTTGGAAGTTATAGGTCGTAACGCCTAAAAGTTCTGGGGTTTATGAATAATAAAGAGTCTTTGTTCGAGTGCCAAGGCACAGTTCGCATGGGATATTCCCGCTTTGAATATGTGATAGATTGTTTGATCGGCACTGTAGGCCGGATACGAATTTTTGATGATCGGATTATTTTATGCGGAATGATGAAAAATCAAGAGTTCTTTTTGCAGGATATTAAATCCATTCAAGTCGCAAAATTTTTTAGATACAAAGTTGGAATAATCATACATCTTGCATCGTCCGCAAAATCACCATACATTAGATTTGGCACGCTTTCCGAAAACAAAGTTGAGGCTATGGTAAATGTATTGATTGCGGAAGGTTACCCCGTAGAAAAAGATTTCTGAGTCTGAATTGACTTTGAGGAAGCCATCGCATTCGTCTAAATTGTATCTGATATTGTAATGAGCAAAAAGTAAAACTGTCCTAATTCGTTACATAATACTCATCGGATCCACATCGATTAACAATCCTTCCTGATGCGCCGCCGGCAGTGCTGTGAGCGAGTCCAGCACTTGATGCAAACGCGGGCGATTTCTATCGCGCAATAACAGATGAAACCGGAATTTGCTTTTGATGCGTGCTATTGGACATTCCACTGGCCCCAGCATTTCTGTGCCGCCGTTTTCGTTGATGGCGGATTCAAGATGCAGTGCGATTGCTTCAATGCGGGATTTGGCTTTTTGTGCGTCGGGATCGGAAACCATCAGATTTACCAGATAGGAAAATGGCGGGTAGGGCGGCGTTTTGCGCGCTTCGATTTCCTGGTTGGCGAAAAGATGATAGTCATGCAAGCGTGCAGCTTCGATGGCGAAATGGTCGCTGGTTAATGTTTGGATAAGTACTTTTCCCGGCGTGTCGCCGCGTCCGGCGCGTCCTGCCACTTGTGAGAGCAATTGAAACGTGCGTTCGCTGGCGCGAAAATCCGGCACGTTGAGACCGGTGTCGGCGGAGATGACGCCGACCAGCGTAACATTGGGAAAATCGAGGCCTTTGGTGACCATTTGCGTGCCGATGAGGATTTGCGATTCGCCTTTGCGGAATGCGCTGAGAATTTTAGCGTGCGAGCCTTTGGTGGTGGTGGTGTCACGGTCGAGACGCGAAATTTGGATATGCTGCAATTCCTTTTGGCCCAGCAGATTTTGCACTTCGCCTTCCACTTTTTCGGTTCCGGTTCCGGTGAATCCCAGCATCCAGCCGTTGCATTCGGGACATGTTTCCGGCGTTTGCTGCGCGTGGCCGCAATGATGGCATTTCAATAATTGCGCGCCGCGATGATAGGTCAGCGCGATGTCGCAATTGGGGCATTGTTCCACATGGCCGCAGCCGACGCATTGCACGTAAGTGGCAAAACCGCGCCGGTTCAGAAACAAGATTACCTGTTTATTTTGCGCAATCGTGGCGCAAATTTCCTCTTTGAGCCGCTCGCTGAGAATGGGCATTTCGCCGCCTTTGACGGAGCCTGTCATGTCCACGATTTCGACTTCCGGCAATTTGCGGCCTTCCACGCGTTGCGGCATTTCCACCAGCGTGAATTTATTTTGCCGTGCCGCCAGGAAACTTTCCATGCTGGGCGTGGCCGATCCTAAAACCAATACGGCATTTTCCAGATTGGCGCGGCGCGTGGCCACGGCGCGGGCATGATAACGCGGAGTATTGTCTTGCTTATAAGAATTATCGTGTTCTTCGTCGATGATAATAAGACCCAAATTGTCGCATGGCGCAAACACGGCCGAGCGCGCGCCAACTACGATGTCGGCTTCTCCAGCGCGCACGCGGCGCCATTCATCAAAGCGCTCGCCGCCGCCTAATGCGGAATGTAGGATGGCGACTTTTTCGCCGAAACGCCGCTGAAAAATATCGACGGTTTGCGCGGTTAACGCGATTTCCGGCACCAGCACCAAAGCGCGTTTTCCGGCCTGAAGACATTTTTCAATAGCCGCCAGATAGACTTCCGTTTTGCCGCTTGCGGTGACGCCGTGCAAGAGAATCGTGGTTGGTCTCTTTTCTTCCAATGCTGCGGAAATTACTTTCACGGCATTTTGTTGTTGCGGCATCAAAGTGACGGAATTTTGTTTCGCCAGTGGCGCGGCGGATTCGGGGCGGCGCTGCACTTCCACCGTTGTTAATTCGATTAATCCTTTTTCTTCCAAAGCGCGCCAGGCCGAAAGCGTTCCACCCAATTGCGTCAGCGGAATCGCATCAAAAGTACTTTTAGCTTCCAATCGTCGATAGAGTTCGCCCTGTTTATACGCGCGATTAAAAAGTACTTCTCGCTGCGGATCATCGACGGCGATTGCTTTGGTAAGACGCGCCGCTTTAACCATTTTGGGCTTCATCTTTGGCGCGCTAAATTCGTTGATCTCGCCGAGGATATTTGCTTCCACCAATTTGTTTAAAGTGGCGCTGAGATTTTTTTGTCCCAGATGATTTTCGATGGTTTTGATGGTTTGCGGTTCAGTCTGATTTTGCAGCATCAATGCAATTTGTAGTTGACGCGGCGAGTGGCGGATTTCATCGGGAATATAATCGCCGCCTTGATAAAAGTACTTTTTGACGGTAGCATTTTGCCAGCCGTGTGGCATCAGACAGGCCAGACATTCATTGAGCGGCGTGTGATAATAGGCGCTCATCCAACGTGCCAAGCGCAAACCCATTTCATCAAAAATAGGAAGAGCGCTGACAATGCTGGTGATGGGTTTTAATTTGCTGGAATCAAAATCCAGTTGATCAGTGAAACCAGTGATGTAGCCAGTAACAACTTTTCGCCCAAGTGGCACATGAACTGCGTGACCAATTTGCAGTTCGCCGCGCAGCCGTTCAGGAACGGCATAAGTAAATCCCTGACCAGCCACGGCGAAGCTGCGGTCAATTTCGATGAGAGCGTAAGGAAGTTGATTTTGTGGATTTGGGAGATTGGTCACGGATAGTATTTTACTGTATTGTGGTTTGTTTGTTATGAAAATGTGGAGCTGGAAATTCTATACAAAAAGTCCGTTTCATTAATTTAATGAAACGGACTTTTGAAATATCAGATTTGAGGATGAAAGTACTTTTAGAGATTTACGGGAGATTTATTTCCATCCGGCAAGTCCACATAAAGCTTTCCGTCATCGGAACTCATTTCAAATTGCCGCCCATCGTCCATCACCATTACGAGCCTGGTTCCGGGCATGCTGACTGGAGCCACATATTGACCATCGACCAATGGCAGCTCCTGCGCATCGTTGTGGATTACCGCGAAAATTCGGATTCCTTGATGCACTGCTTCGTAATATTTTCCATCCGTGGTTTGTAACATGCCATGGCCGATGTGCGCGCCGCGCGGCGAACCAGTGAAAGTACTTTTTACCGGCGCGGCCGCCGCGTTATTTCCAAAGGGCGCGTATTCGCCGTCTGCGCCCACAATTTCGGCAGGGCTGGCGTCAATGAGATTGATGTTTCCATCTGTCAGAAAATTCTGATTCACAGGAAATCTTGGAACGCCGATGGCGCTGACCGTTTTGCCGTTGATGGAGAGGCCGGTTGTGGAAAAATGTTGGTTATAAATAGAAACGTCGCCGCTGGCTTGCCATTCCGGCGTGCCCCAGGCGGTGACTTCCACGTCTTTGAAAAGCGGTGCGATGGCGTCCGTTCCGTATGCTCCTAATTCTTCGTTGCGCACGGTGCGCGGCACTCTCACTAATGCGCCATTATCGAGAACCAGCGCTAACACCTCGCCTTTTCCATTGACAACAATTTTTTTCAACTTTCCTTGTACTTTGCCAGGCGTGCCTTTTTTCCAAACCCACGATTGATCATCTAATTGTTGCGCGCCGGTAGGAATTTTTTCATTCAAAACGCGCGCCGCCGGATCTTTTCCGATGCTCACTAAATCATTCCACGACCATTCGCCTTCGCGATGCGTGATAACCCAGCCATCCAGAGTTTTGCCTACAGGATTATTTGCAAGCAAGCGCTTAGCCCAACTGGGTGCAAAATGCACCATTTGGATTCCTGACGAAGTATCCAGGCTCAGCGCGCTGACATATCCAGCACGGTTGGTGAAATATTGTTTCACAGTCCCGGAGATCAGCACTGGCGCTGTTTTGGCCGCCCTTGCATCCGCAGTTGCGGTTTGCGTGAGAGCAGGCACAAACGGCATCGGCAATAACAGAAGTGCGGCAATTCCTACATTTTTCCAGTTGAACATCCGGCTTTTATGCATTATTTTATTTCTCCTAAATCAAAAACGGTAATTTGTGGATAAAACTTCCTGTACAGCATATATGATGCCATAAATTGATGCCAGATTATCAAAGAAGTTTAAAAGTACTTTTAGTGTTTGGATTACTTCGATTTTCCATCCAGCACTTTGATATTATCCAGCACTGCGCCATTTGCTTGCACGGAAAAATCCGCACTGATTTTGTCCCCTTTATGCACCTTGGATAATGCCGCTGGATCGGCGGGTGAAAATGGCATTGTCATCGCTTCCATTTTGCCCGGAATGGCATCGTGCTTTACAGTGATTAATCCTTTCGATTTGTCCACCGAAATCACAACGCCTGTTAGATGTTCAGCGGCCGGAGCAACTGCTTGATTTTGCGTTGTTCCTGGTTGGCAGCCGCTGAGGCTGATAATCGCGAGAGCAACGAACGGGAGAATGATTACGCGAAGGTATCTATGGATGAAATTGTTGAATTGGTTCATTTTAAAAAAATATCCTGAGATTCAGGATATATCAAGTAGCGTGAAAATACCAACACGAGAAAAGGAGAACCCTAAAATGGATTCTCCTTTTCTGAACGGTAAATACGAATTTATTCGTTCGCCTCTAAGTCTTTTTCATGTTGTTGATCTTGCACTCGATCATGCGTGCCCATTCTGTCCTGACGCCAATGCCGCCTATTCCGGCGCATTCTTTCGTGCATGTGCATTTTATCTTTCGGGCTCATCATGGAAGGAGGAGGTGCTTGCCTGGCCATGCCTTCTTCAAATGGCGAAAATTCGCCGTTAGCGCCATGAACCTGTTCGAAGATTGATCCCAGTAGCGAGGAATTTGTCTCAAAATTCTGGATACCAATGGCGCCCACCGTTTTACCATTGATGGAAAGGCCTGTGGTGGCAATGCGTTGGCCATAGATAGAGATATCGCCACGGGCTTGCCAGACTTGCGGGCCCCATGCCGTGACTTCCGCGCCTTTGAAAAGCTGCGCTTCGTGTTTGCTGCCGTGCGCGCCTTGTTCCTGGTTCTTCACAGTGCGGGGAACGCGCACCAATGTGCCGTCTTTGAGTTCCAAAGCTAGCACTTCGCCTTTTTCGCTGATGATCACTTTGTTCAATTCGCCCGTCACCGTTTCTGATTTGCTATCCTTCCAAATCCAGGGGGTGCTTTGCAAGCGTTCTGTGCCTGTATGAAAATCATTTGTCAGAAATCGATTTGGACGATCTGCACCTATTGAAACCAAATTGTAAATTCCATCATTTCCCTGCACGACCCAGCCATCAAGCGTGCTACCCGCGGGATTATTTTGCCACAACCGGCTGGCCCAGCTTGGCGCGAAACGCACTTTTTGCACTCCCATCGTGCTGGTGCTCAAATCCATTGCCGTCACAAAACCGGAACGATCGGTGTAGTATTTTTCTACTGTCCCGGAAACTTGCTCCGGATTTGCCGACAGGATCATGGAATGACGATCCATGGATTTCGTGTTGTCCGCGTGAGAAGTTGTTGCGAACGGAACAGCGATACAAGCCGCCGCGACCGCTCCGGCTAACATCGTTTTCCACTGGCTCTTTCTGTTTTGTTTGCACATGTTGATCTCCCTTAGATTGTTTTTTCGCTGTTAATACAGCGATCATTGGGAGAATTACTCATGCAAACCATGTGCCAGAAAGTTACACGCCTCTTTTCTTGCCCCACAACATCACATGCATCTGCGGCAGGATTGTGACATTTTGCCAATTATCAGTGACTACTTTTTTTAGGAGCCAATTAGCCTGATCCCCAAAAGTACTTTCACTATCGTCTGAAGATGTTCCGAGTTGTAAATACAATGGAATTTCGGGGAAAAGCGCCGCGCCGCGCCGCGCGAAACGATAATCTTCGTCATCGAATACGACAAATTTCAAAGCCGATGGAACGGAATACTGCAAACATTCGCCCACGATTTCCCAATCAGTTTCCATGCCCGAGCTTGGCCCTTTTGGCGACACGACCAAATGATCCAAAGCAGCGAACCACGGTTTCGCTACGGAGCCTTGCGTTTCCAGAGCGAATGTCAATCTGCGCTCGTGCCCTTTTTTCAATAATCCAGACAAATCATACAACGCCGGATTGCCGCCGGTTAATGTCACCATAATCGGATTATTATTCGTTAGCGAAAGTACTTTTGAGAGAATTTCTTCCTCGTTTAATTTTTCCCATTCCTGTTTATATTCCGGCAAAACGGCGTATAGAGTGTCGCACCAATTGCAACGAAAATCGCAACCGCCCACGCGCACAAACACAGACGGCTTGCCGATGAGTGGCCCTTCGCCTTGCAATGTCGGCCCAAAAATTTCGCTGATAGGAATTTGTTTCATAAAAGTACTTTTACTGGCCACGATAAACCGTCGGATCTTCCACGCCCGCTAATTCAAACGCTTCCCGCCGTTCCACGCAGGTGCCGCATTTTCCGCAATGCAATTCGCCGCCTTCGTAGCAGCTCCAGGTTTGCTCGAACGGCACATTTAATGTTGCGCCAACGCGTACGATATCGCCTTTATTGCAATTCACGAAGGGCGTTTCCAAATGTAGATCAGAATGTCCCGTTCCGGCGCACGCCAGGCGTTGCATCGCGTCAAATGATTGCAGAAATTCCTCGCGGCAATCGGGATAAATATAATGATCGCCGCCGTGAACTGCGGTTGCAACGGCGGTGGCATTGCGCGCCACGGCGATTCCGTAAGCCACTGTTAGAAATATCGCATTGCGATTTGGCACGATTGTAATCGCCATATTCGGCGCGGCATAATGCCCGTGCGGCACGTCAATATCATCGGTCAGCGCCGAACCGGTCAACAAACTTCCCACGCCGCGCAAATCCACTTCGTTATATTCCGCGCCCAAATCCGCAGCGCAACGCCGGGCGCATTCCAATTCCCGCCGGTGCCGCTGGCCATAATCAAAAGCTACGATATTGATTTCTTCATTCTGGCTCGCCAACTGATACGCCATCGTCACGGAATCCAATCCGCCGCTTACAACTGCAATCTTCATGCGTCATAGTTTAAACGAGGAGGCCGCCATAGGGAAAAGTACTTTTGATATAGTTATTGAATGACTTATTTTTCGCGTAATATTAATTGGGCTATTTTTGTTTTATTATTCGCTTTCGGCGCTTCTGGCTGCACGGCATCCGCTAAGCAGACGCCGCAATGGGAACAGCAATTTGTGGTGCAGGATACGCGCTTAAACGAATTGTCGGGATTGAGCGAAAGCATGCATTATCCCGGATATTTTTGGGCCAACAATGATTCCGGCGATTCGCTGCGCTGCTTTTTGATTTCACCCAATGGCGAAACGGTGGCCGTGGTGAATTTGAAAAATTTTGAAAATGTCGATACAGAAAGTCTGCGCGTGGCGGGAACTCCAGGACATTCGTTTGTGTATATCAGCGACACCGGCGATAATCGCGCGCGGCGCAAGCAAGTGGAAATTTACCGTTTTCCTGAACCGGAAATCGACGTCAAAAAACTCAATCAAGACTTAACGTTGCCGTGTGAACAAATGGTTTTGAAATATGGCGATGGAATTTCCACAGATGCCGAGACGTTATTGATCGATAAAAATCAGCGGATCGGAATTGTTACCAAGAGCTTGTTGGGAAGTAAATTATGGATCACGCCAAAACCGTTTTCTGCTGAATCACAAATTTTGGAATTGGCTGGAATTGTGCCCGTTAAAAAATGGCGATGGGACGATCAGAAATATAGTTTATTATTTACCGATGGCGCGATTAGCAATGATGGCACGCGTTTGGCGTTGATGACGTATACAAGTGTTTTTGTCTGGCCGGTTCCTGGCGGCGTAGATTTGCGAAGCCT
>Ga0164242_10003094_pt1 | contig 19062 bp, 18 predicted proteins | sample OricomgcompostMG_FD_108783 | JGI IMG/M metagenome (GOLD analysis project Ga0164242, IMG submission 108783) | Miracle-Growth compost microbial communities from Emeryville, California, USA - Original compost - Miracle growth compost (MG) ... | reverse complement strand
GAACCCGGCTGGCATCTGGGCTATCTCTCGCCCGAAGACAGTGAAAAGGCCCGCCAGGCAATTCTCAGCACGCCGATCCGCTCCAACAAACGAGGCGTATAATGAACGTCAAACCCGACCTCACGCCCGAAAGCTGGCAGTACCGCGATCTCAACACCCGCGCGCCCAGCCTGTCGGTTCTGGCCGACACGCTTATCGAGCTTGCCGACGCCGGTCATCCGGTCGCGGCAGGCACCGCCGACCTGCAGCATTCAAATGGATTGGTGAAGTTCGCCAAGGTCTATCCCGAGCGCTTCGTCCAGTTCGGGATTTCCGAGCAGAATATGGTCTCGGCTGCCGCGGGCATCGCCACGACGGGCATGATCCCCTATGTCGCGACCTTCGCTTCGTTCCTCGGTCTCTTGACCTGCGAACAGATCCGCATGGATGTGGCCTACTGCGCCCAGCCTGTGCGATTGATCGGCCATCATACCGGTATCTCCATGGGCTTTTACGGTACCTCGCACCATGCGACCGAAGACATCTCGACCATGCGCGCCATTGCGGACCTTACGGTCGTGTCACCGGCCGACGGGGCGCAGCTTCGCCAGCTTCTACGGCATTCCGCGACCTACGCGCAGCCGATCTATTTCCGTACCGGACGCGGTCACGATCCGGTCGTCTACGCTCCCGATCACACGTTCAGCCTGGGCAAGGCCGAAGTGCATCGCATCGGCAAGGACTTGACAATCGTCGCCTGCGGCATGGCCGTCCATGGCGCCAAGCAGGCGATGGAGGCGCTGAACGCCGCCGGCCATTCGGTCGGACTCATCGACATGCACACCATCAAGCCGCTCGACGTCGAGGCTGTCACGGAAGCCGCCAACGCGTCGAAGGTCATCCTGACGGTTGAGGAACACAACATCCTCGGTGGTCTCGGATCGGCTGTGGCCGAAGTGATGGCCGAAAATCCTACCGGCGCGCGGCTGAAACGCCACGGCATCATGGACGAATATGCCCTGATCTCGCCGCCGAAGCGGCTGTACGAGCACTACAAGCTCGATGGAGACGGCATACGCCAGGTGGCATTGGGGCTTCTCTAGCCGAAAAAGCGGGAAATCGGTCGGGATTGGATCCTCTGGTCTCACCCGGCCGAAGACGGCGGTTCCGAGCCACGGGCCGCCGTCGCTTTGCGTGATCAGGCGATTTCAAGCAGCACTTTCATGGCTTGCGACCGGTCCTGGGCAAGAGCGAAGGCGGCCGGCGCATCGGCAAGCGCGAAGCGGTCCGAGACAAGCGGCCTCACGTCGATGGCGCGCCTGGCAATCAGGTCGACGGCGCGGCTGAACTCGCTGTCGAAGCGGAAGGTGCCGCGATACATCAATTCCTTGGTCACCACATCGGTCAGCGGCGCGGTCGTCCCGGCCCCGAGCATGCCGACCTGGACGATCGTGCCGCGCGGTCGCGTGGCGCGGATCGCGTCGGCGATGGCGGACGGGTGACCCGCGCATTCGAACGCCACGTCCATCTGGCCACGCCCTGCGGTCTCCGCATCGAGTGCGCCGGCCTGTGAGGTGTTTCTGGCCGCGCTCGCGCCGAGCCGCCGGGCAAGCGCAAGCGGGGCATCGGCTATGTCGGTGACGACGATGTCGGCTGCACCGGCATGGCGGGCGGCGATAAGGCAGAGCACGCCGATCGGACCGAAGCCGGTGATCAGAACGCGCTTGCCTTCGAGCGCCGGCGCCTGGGCAACGGCGTGAAGACAGACCGACAGCGGCTCCGCCAGGGCAGCCTCTTCAAGTGCCTCGCCGGCAAAGGGAACGGCCTGTTGGACCCCGCAGATAACGTGATCGCGGAAACCGCCCTCGACAGGCGGGTTGCGCATCGCACTGCCCATGAAGCGCATATCCTCGCAAAAGCGAGGAGCGCCGGCCCGGCATTCGCGGCAGGTCCCGCAGGCAAGGGAGGGGTTGACCGCCACGGCTTGGCCAATACGCGCCGGGTTCACGCCGGCGCCCACCGCCTCCACCCTGCCTGAGATTTCATGACCAAGCACCATCGGACCCTTCATGCGCACAGACCCGAAGCCGCCATGCAGGAAATAGTGCAAATCCGATCCGCAGATGCCGCCGAAAGCAATGCGCACCCGTACTTCGCCGGGGCCGGGTTCAGGCACGCTCCGGTCTTCGATGCGCAGCGCACCGGGGCTGTCCAGAACAAGAGCTTTGGCCATGTTTTCTCCCTTCGCGAAGCTATGACCTCGCTTGACGAAAATCAAATATCATGCATGATGTACCTTCACAAGTGGGAGGAATGGAGGAGCGCTTGCAGATAGACGGGACGTCGTCCGTTCTTGTGCATCTGGCCTGCCCTGCTGCGCATCTGCAAACGCCGCAACGATTTAACCGTCGCTGCGCCGAGCGCGGCATCAATGCCGTGCTGGTTCCATGGCAGGTTCAGCCGGATAATCTGGCCGCCATGATGCAGGCGTTGCGCAACGCCGAAAGCGTGGCTGGAATGGTCGTCACGATACCGCATAAGGAGACGGCGGCGCGACTTTGCGATCGCCTCGAAGGTGTGGCCGATCTGCTGCAGGTCGCCAATGTGATCAGGCGCGAGGCAGACGGGTCTCTTACGGGCCGTATTCTGGATGGCGACGGGTTCGTTGGCGGGTTGCGCGCCGAAAATGTTCAGATTGCCGGCCGGTCCGCGCTGATCGTCGGGGCGGGCGGTGTCGCACTCGCCATCGGTGCGGCCCTGATCGAATCCGGTGTTGCCCGGCTGCATATCGCCAACCGGACGCAAGCGCGCGCCGAGGAAATGCGCGCGCGTCTGGCATTGCTGGCGGAAAAGATCGGGGCACGCACCGACCTGGCTTTGTCAGAACCCGATCCTGCCGGTTTTGATATCGTCGTCAATGCGACGGCGCTGGGCATGTACGATGGCGATGCATTGCCTGTCTCGCCCGACCGGCTGACGCCGCAAATGACGGTCGCCGAAGTGGTCATGGTGCCGGCGATCACACCCCTTTTACGCGCGGCCGAGGCTCGCGGCGCAAGGACAGTGCCGGGCAGCGCCATGATCGCCGGCCAGATCGACCCGTTCATAGATTTCGTTCTGACCCGCCGGAAGGGCGGCGGAGCCGAGGTATCCCAGGAGAAGTAAGATGATCGTTTTCGGTTCACCTCGTCGTTATGTGCAGGGGCCGGGAGTACTGGCCCGGATCGGCACGGAACTCGCTTCAATCGGCAAGACGGCCGTTCTGCTTGCGGACAAGCGCGTAACAGAGCTTTGCGCCGACGAGATCGTGAACCGTGCACATGAGGAAGATGTCGAGGTGCGTCCGATGCTTTTCTCGGGCGAAATCACGTATGACGAAATCGCCCGGATCGTCGGCGAGATCGGTCAGAACCGGCCCGGGATCGTGATCGGCGCCGGAGGCGGCAAGACGATTGATACCGCCAAGATGGTTTCGCGCGATACGGGCGCCGCATTCGTTTCCATTCCCACGGTGGCATCCAACGATGCGCCGACGAGCCATATAGCTGTGATCTACGATGCCGACCACAAGCTGGTCGGCGTGGAAGAGAATCGCGGCAATCCCGAGTTGGTGCTCGTTGATACCGAGATCGTCATCCAGGCACCGCTGAGCCTCTTGTCGGCGGGGGTAGGCGATGCCCTGGTCAAGGTTTTCGAGGTTGAGCAATGCGTAGGCTCCGGAGGCAAGAACGTCTTCGGCGCAGCCTCGCCGCTGACCGCGCTCGCGCTCGCCCGCGCCTGTTATCAGACCGTGCGGGACAATCTCGAAAATGCTTACGCAGCCCATGCCGCAGGCAAGCCGAACGCCGCCTTCGAGGCGCTGACGGAGGCCGCCGTGCTGATGAGCGGACTGGCCTTCGAGAGTGGCGGCCTGTCGGTCAGCCACGGGATGACGCGGGGCCTGTCGGCCGTGCCGGGTGTGGCGAATGCCCTTCACGGCCACCAGGTTGCTTACGGTCTGCTCGTCCAGCTTGAACTGGAGAAGCGGGATGCCGCCTTCATGGACGACATGCGCGGTTTCTACCGCGCGGCGAAACTGCCTTTGAAACTGGCCGATCTTGGCGCCGACCAGACGTCGAACTCCACCGTGACGACCATTGCGGAACTGTCGGCCGCCGCTGCTCACATGAAGAAATTCGACCGCCAGATCACGGCGAATGACATTGCGAACGCCATCACGCGAATCGAGGCCGCCTGAAATGATCGAAGGTCTAAAGAACTTTTCCCTCGAGGGGCGCGTCGCGCTCGTTACCGGCGCCGGTCGCGGAATCGGACTGGCCCTCGCGCGCGCGCTCGCAGCGGCAGGCGCGCATGTCATCATCAACGACTTGCGCAAGGAAACAGCCGAGGAGGCCTGCCACATAATCGAAGGCGAGGGCGGCAGCGCCAGTCCGGCGGTTTTCGACGTGACGGAATTCGCGGCGATCGATGCCATCGTCGACGATCTCGCCGCCCGGCACCAGCGGCTCGACATCTTGATGAACAATGCGGGAATATTGATCCGCGCGCCGATCGAAACCCACGCGCTGCCCGATTTTACCAAGGTCATCGGCATCAACCTCAATGCGGTCTATGCGATGGCTCGCGCCTGCGCGAGGCCCATGAAAAAGCAGAAGTCGGGACGGATCATCAACACGGGATCGGTCATGTCGGTCTCGTCGCGTCCCGGCGTCATCTCCTACGTCGCGGCCAAGCATGGCGTGGTCGGCCTCACACGCGGGCTGGCGGCGGAACTCGGGCCTTGGGGCATCACGGTGAATACAATCGGGCCAGGTTATATCCTGACCGAGATGAACCGCCATGTGCTCGGCACGCCTTTCGAGCAGCAGGTGATCGACCGCACACCACTCGCGCGCTGGGCCGCCCCGGAGGAATTGACGGGAGCGGCGGTGTTTTTGTCATCCGATGCAGCCAGCTTCGTGACCGGCCAGATCCTGATGGTCGACGGCGGGATGACCAGCAATGCGATCCTGGTGGAAACGCAGGATCTGGGGATGGCGAGTTGACTGGTGGCGATTGTGTCACGCGCATTGACGTCGCGCGGCTGGTTGTGCCGTTGGAGACGCCCGTGTGGCTGGGCGCGCTCCAGATCCGCGAGCGCGCCTATGTGGCTCTGCGGCTGCATCTGCGGGATGGAAGCTGCGGCTATGCGGTGGGCTACGACCGGGGCATGCCGCTTTTCGAGATCGCTGTGGAGGCGGCGCGGCGCTATCTCGGCCGCGGTGCCGGCGAACGCGACCGGCTGAGTCGCGAGGCGCTCGGCCCCACGCCGGCGCCGCGTGCGACGATGGTGCGCGGTGTTTCGCTTTGCGACATCGCGCTTTGGGACGCGTATTGCCAATCGAAGGCCATTCCTCTTCACGGGCTTCTTGGAACCGTACGCGATCGTATCGAACTGATGCCGGTCATCGGCTACGGAATGAGTGCCGAAGTCGCCTCCCGGGAAGGTGCACGGCTGGCGCAGCAGGGGTTCCGCACCATCAAACTGATGATCGACGGGGCCGACCTCGAGTTCGATCGGGCCGTCATTGGCGCGCTCGCCTCGGCTCTCCCGGATGGGGTTCATTTCGGTCTCGACGCCCACTGGTCGTGGCAGACGGTCGAGGCCGCTCTGCCGTGGTGCCGGATCGCTGAGGAAACCGGTGCGCTTTTCCTCGAAGACCCTGTCGCCCCGACAAGCTGGCGGATCGCCGTGGACCTGAAGACGAAAACCACCGTGCCGCTCTGCCTGGGCGAGGATGCGATCGACTTGGCCATGCTGCGCGATATGGCCGAGGGGTCGGATATTCTCAGGCTCGATGCCGCGGCGTCCGGTGGCATACGCTTCATGCTCGACGGACTGGCGCTTGCCTCGCGCTTCGGCCGCACCGTTATTCCGCATGTGTTTGCGGGATTGCACCAGCACTTCGGCTTTGCCAGTCCTGTTGTGACCCGCATCGAGGCAATCCTGCCGGAACTCGGCGCCGATCCGATCGACAAGCTCCTGACCCAGCCTCTCCGTATCGATTCAGGCGCTCTGCTCGCCCCGTCTGAACCGGGCGCCGGTCTCGCTCTCGACTGGGAGAGGGCGGTCGAATACGCAACTCGAACTGAGATTCTGACCCATGACGAATAAACGCGAGAGCCTGCCGCCGCTGCCGGATATCCACTTCGATCATACCGGCTTCATCACGCCGGATATCGATGTTTCGGTGCGCTTCTGGGAAGAGGTGCTCGGCTTCGAGGCGCAGCCCGTCGGCGAAAGGCGCCGGCCGTGGATTGCCGGGTTCATGGGCGTTGAAGGCGCGCAGGTGCGGCTCGTGCATCTGTACGGCCATGGCACCCATATCGAATTCATCGAGTTCGAGACGCCAAAGGACGACTGCCTCGTCTCGCGCGCCTCGCAAGGCAATGTGGCTCATGTTTGCCTGCGCACCTCGAACGTGGATGCGCTGCGCGAACGCATCCTGCTGGGCGGAGGCAGTGAGCAGGGGCGTCTGGTTACCATTGACGAAGGCATCGCCAAGGGTCTGCGTGGCCTGTACATGAAAGACCCACATGGCGTACTGATCGAGATCGTGGAACACCCGAAGGTGTGAGGGGGGAAGGCGTATGGCCGGGAAACTCGTCCGGGAAAGCCTGTCGACGCAGCTCTATGTCAGCCTGCGCCTTACTCTGATGAACGGTCAATATGAACCGGGTCATCGGTTCACCATCTCCGGCCTTGCCGAGGAATACGGCACGTCGATTACGCCCGTGCGTGAGGCGATCTTCCGACTGGTCAGCGAGCGGGCGCTCGAGATGCGGGCCGCGACTTCGGTGCAGGTGCCGCGCTTCAGCACGGATCAACTGCTCGAGATCCAGGCTGTCCGGTACGAACTCGAAGGCCGTGCGGCCTATGAGGCGGCCGCTCGGGCAACTGCGGCGGAACTCGACGAATTGGAGCATATCCATGCGCGTTTCATCATCGCGGCCGGGCGGGATCCGGGAGAGGCGAGTCTCCTGAACCGCGATTTCCATTTCGCGCTCCTTAGGCTCTCGGGGATGCCGATCCTCGAGGGGATCTGTGAAAACATGTGGACGCTGATCGGACCGATTCTGCGCCTGTTCCATATCCGTATGCCGGTGCGCGATATCGCCAGCGACCAGCACAAGCATCACGAAATCCTGGCGGCTCTGCGGGCCGGAGACAGGGAACGGAGTCGAAGGGCCATTCAGGAAGATATCGTGTGGGCCGAAGACCTGATCCGCAGGCTTGGCGACGAGCTTGCCGCCGAGACGACGAAGAAAGCCCGGACGGCCTGATACGTCCGACTACGGCGACGTGATCGCTCAACAATCCCCTTTCCACGGTGCAGCTGGGTCATCAAGTTTCGCTTGACTGATTGCAAACATCATGCATCATATATTACTGAGGATCCGGACGACCCAAGGGCGTCGGAGTGAGTAAGGCCCGGACAGGTGTGGCTCGCCTTAATGCCGGGGACAGCGCCGCTTGGCGCAGGGAGGAAATTTGATGATAGTCACCAGAAGGAAGTTACTGAACACATCCGTGCTGGGCGGTGCCGCACTGGCGTCTGGGCTCTACATGCCGTCGATCGTCCGCGCTGCTTCGCCGACGCTCCTGCGGATGAACATGGTCATTGGCAACCAGGATCCGATGTTCCCGATGTGGCAGGATTTCGGCAAGCGGATCGAGGAGGCGTCGCAGGGAACGCTCAAGGTCGAGATCTATCCGACCGAGACGCTCGGCAAGACGGTGGACATGATCGAGGCGATAAGCCGCGGAGCGCCGATCCTCCAGGACAGCGATCCGAGCCACCTTTACAACTATGTTCCGGACTTCGCCGTGTTCATGGCGCCTTATATGTTCAAGAAACCTGAAGATATCGGCAAGGCCTGGAACTCCGACATGGTTGCCGGGTGGGAAGAACAGTTGCACCAGAAGGGTCTGCGGGTTCTTACCATGACCTACTTCGGTGCGCGGCATCTTTTGTCCAAGCGCCAAGTTCACAAGCGAGCCGACACCGCCGGCATGAAAATCCGAAACGCGCCAACGAAGATGTGGAACGAAGTCGGCCGCGTACTGGGCGGCGAGATCACCAATACGGCCTGGTCCGAGGTCTATACGGCGCTCAGCCAGGGCGTCGCAGAAGGCGCCGAAAGCCCGCTTTCCATTCTCTATTCAGCCAAGCTCTTCGAGACACTGCCGTATATCTCGCTGACCGGGCATCTCGTCGCGACGACCTCGATCACCATGTCGCAGAAGGTCTATGACGACTTGCCTGAACAGGGCAAGAAGGCCCTCGATGAGGTGGGCCGTGGTTATACCGCCATCCGTCAGCCGATGATCGAGAAACTCGAGACCGAGTATCGCGGCAAACTCGAAGAGGCCGGGATCGTGTTCAACGACGTCGACAAGACCGACTTCATCGCGGCCGCCGCCGACACGCCGAAGCAGTTCCCGGAATGGACGCCCGGCATGTACGAGAACATGTTGAAGATCATCTCCTGACTACCCGAGCGGAGCGTCATCGCCCTGTTGCGGTGGTGGCGCCTGCTCTTTGCGCCGTCGCGCCCACAGGAAGCGCCGAATGCCCAATCCGTATCCCTTTCTCTCGCGCATCCCCAAGGCCGAACTTTACGTGGCGGGGTTCGCGTTCGTCGTCATGCTTGCGGTGATCGTCGTCAACGTCACCTCACGCTACTTCTTTTCCACAAGCGTGCTTTCGGCGGAAGAAGTTGCCTATATGGGTTTCAACTGGTCGACCTTCGCTGCCGTCCCTTACCTTTACCGGACACGAGGCCTGATTGCGGTCGAGTTCTTCTTCGACATCCTGCCCCGTCCGCTTCAGCGGAGTTTCTCCGTCATCGTGGATATCGCATTGATCGCGGCCAATATGTGGTTCACCTGGCTTGCCTGGCTGCTGGCCTCGGGCGGCTGGATCCGAAAGACACCGGTGCTGGAGATCCCGTATTTCTGGATAAACCTGGCGCCCGTTCTCGCCTTCGCGCTGATGACTATCTACAGCGCCGTCCATTTCGTGGAGGGATTGCGCCATGGCCCGGATCCTTCCCACGATCCGGAGCATGACGCGAAGCTTTATGAAGATACGGCGTTGTAACGGCATGATCTCGCGGGAAATATAAACATGACGCTTCTCTCCATCTCGCCGGTCATCCTTCTCTTCGTGCTGTTCGCGCTGAGAGTGCCGATTGCCATTTCATTGCTGATCTCGACAGCTGTCTATTTCGGTTTCATCAACACCTTCATGCCGAAGGAGACGATGATCCAGACGATGGTCGCCTCGATGGAGTCCTTTCCCTATCTGGCGATACCCTTCTTCACCTGCGCGGGCGTCGTCTTCAACTACGCCGGCATCACCACCCGCCTGATGGGGCTGGCCGAAATGCTGTTCGGCCATATGCGCGGCGGCATGGCGCAGGTGAACGTCTCGTTGTCGGCGATGATGGGCGGTCTTTCCGGCTCGGCGAACGCGGATGCCGCCATGCAGGCCAAGATGATCGTGCCCGAGATGGAGAAGCTTGGCTACGATCGGGCGTTCTCGGCGGTCGTCACGGCGGCGTCGTCCTGCATCACGCCGATCATTCCCCCTGGCATTATCCTGATCCTCTACGCGCTCGTGGCGGACGTGTCGGTCGCCAAGATGTTTCTTGCCGGCGTTTTGCCTGGCCTGCTGCTCTGCGTTGTGCTGATGGTTACTGTCGCGATTGTCGCACGCCGGCGCGGTTACGCGCCCTCGCGCGCAAGGCGCGCCACTCTGGCCGAGATCGGACAGCATCTGGCCAAAAGCATTTGGGCACTACTGCTACCCCTTGGCATTATCATGGGGCTGCGCTTCGGGATATTTACGCCAACGGAGGCGGGCGCCGTATCGGTAGTCTACGCACTCTTCGTCGGCGCGGTGATCTATGGTGAGCTCAAATGGCGGCACATTGGGCCGATCATCGAGGAATCGGTGCTGGCAACAGCAGGGGTGATGTTCATCATCTGCGCCGCCAATGCCTTTGCCGCCTATCTGACTTGGGCCGGCGTCCCTGCAGCCTTTTCGGAGTTCCTGCTTGGTTCGATATCCAGCCCCATTGTCCTGCTTCTTGTGGTGAATGTGCTTCTGCTTTTCGTGGGGTTCTTCTTCGAGGGAGGCTCGGCAATCGTGTTGATGACGCCTCTCCTTCTGCCGGTGGCGACGCAGCTAGGGATCGACCCGGTGCATTTCGGTATCGTTCTGTCCATCAACCTGACGATCGCCGGCTTTACGCCGCCGGTCGGCACGATGATGTTCATCACGCTGGCCATCACAAAGGTGAAGCTCGAAGACTATGTCCGACATGCCGGGCCGTTCTTCTTCGCCCTCATCATAGCCCTGCTGCTCGTGACCTTGGTTCCATCGATCGCATTGTTCCTCCCGCGGACGTTCTTGTGAGGCTCGTTCGTTATCGTAAATTCCAGCTAAGATGCCAAGCGGGCTCGCGTCAAAGATCTGATCTTGCTTTTTGCTGGGATTGGATATGAAATAGCCGGCTTTTTTGATTTGGAGCTGGTTCGAAAAGACATTCAACTGCGGACTCTCGTCATGCCCGGATGCCGGCCCGCGATGCGCAACGACGTCAAGCCATCGATTCAGTGGCCCACGGCAAAAAGGTGCGTCAGGCATTCGACATTTTCAATGTATCGGATACCGCGCTCCACCGCGCGCCATCCGTCACCCTTAAGAATAGCGCGTGCCTTGGCATGCATGTCGCCCCATGTTGCAGGTTGGAAACGGGTTCCCTTTAACCGATCAACTTGTGCCACGAGCGAGCGGCCGTCGGTCAGTTCGATACGAAGCAGCGCACGGTTGCGACTGCCGCCGGACTCACTCGGATTCATGGCGTCGTCGTGAATCAACCGCACCCTCCTTTGTAGGCCATCCGAACGGTTTCGGTTGAGACGGCCTTGGTCATGTGAATTCTCGAATGTCAGGCCGCCGTCCTCCGCCATTGTGCTAAGGATGTACTGCAAGCTGATTGGGGGCATGTCGCGGTCGTCGACCACATAGGCCTTCTGTGATGGCAGATGGCAGACGATTTCCGCGATCTCGCTCGATTCGAATGTCGTCTGAGCCAGAACCTGATCCATGGCTTGGGCCGCAGCCTGGATAGGAAGACCTACCGGATAGAGTTTGATGTCAGCTTGGAAAACACCGGCTTCCGGATCGAGAATGTTGCGCATCAACAAATCTGGATCGCTGCGGCACGCAAAAGTGTCGAAGAAATTGATGTTCGTATCCAAAATGTCTGGCACGCCAGTGAAACCAAGTTGGGCGAAGCGTGCTGCGCGCACGCCTTGGCTCGCCGGCATGCCGCCGAATACATAGGCTTTTTCCACGTGCTGTCTCTCGCGGTAAAGCGAGTTTACCCCCGAACATTCTTGTGCGGCATAGGACAGGGCAAAGCGCATCGCCTCCTGGTCTAGTCTAAGAAGGCTTCCAGCCGCTGCAACCGCGCCCATGACTTGCCCGACATTGTGGGTGGCGCGTGCCGCATGCATCCTTTCCGCATCGTCAGCCCAGACAGCCTGCGGGAATGCGATGCCGACCTGGTAGCCAATAAGGATCGCGTTGAGGAAGGAACTGCCGTCGGCACCGGACAGATCGGCGATCGCGAGGGCCGCGGGTACGATGGATGCGCCTGGATGCATCCTCGCTGTCTCGGACGTGTCGTCGGTCTCGTCAGCATGAGCAAGCATACCATTGACGATCGCTGCGACCTCGGGTGTAGTGTTGAAATCGCCGCCAATAATCCTGCAACCGCAGTCGCATGATGACGTATTGGCATAGGACAGCGCACGTTGGCCTGCCACCAGATGTCGGCCGCTCTCCATGGCCACCCAAGTATCGAAAAGGTGGACCTTGACCTTCTCGACTGCCGCATCGCTCCAGTCTTCAAATCGGCGCGAAACGATGTAGTCCGCAACTTGCCCAGTCAGCTTGGGCATAGATCAAGCCCAGCCGATACGAGTGACCTGACGCAAGCACGCCTCGTCAAAATCGAATCCAAATCCAGGCTTATCCGACAGGACGACATTGCCGTTTTCAACTTCAAGCGGACGATCCAAAAGCGTCTGGAGGTTTACGATACGGTCGTCGAGAAACCACTCGACCATCAACGCGTTCGGCACTGCCGCCATGAGCGGTGCATGGAAATCTTGCCAGGCATGCGTGCAGACGGGCACCCCACACGCATCGGCAAGGGTTGCAATGCGTCGCCATTCGGTTACGCCGCCACATGCGAACATATCAGGCTGGGCGATCTGTACGGCCTCGCGCCGGATCATCTCCCGAAACCGCCAGCGTCCGGCCTCGATTTCTCCGGTGGCGATTGGAACGCGAGTCCTGACTGATAAACGGGCGTGATTGTCCAGATCGTCGGGCGAGAATGGCTCCTCGATCCAGAAGGGATTGAATGTCTCGACCATGGCCAGGAATGTCGCTGCTGTCGCCACGTCGGTCCAGGCATTGTTGGCATCCATCATCAGTTTCACATCTGGACCGACCGCCTCGCGCGCTGCCTTGACGCGGTCGCGATCAACGGAAGGCGCGGCGCGCCCAACCTTCATCTTTACGGCCGTGAACCCGCGGTCGACGTAGTTGGCCATTTCCGCCTGAAGTCGATCTATATCAGCTTCAGGATAATAGTAGCCGCCACTTGCGTAGGCCGGCACGCGGCCCTGATGAAACGCGCCCAGATACTTCCACAATGGCAGTGCCGCTGCCTTGGCGTTTCGATCCCAAAGCGCGCAGTCGATTGCCGAGATCGCCCTTAGTACCGCGCCAGCTCGTCCCTGAAGCAAGGCATGTCGATACATACGATGCCAGTGGGCTTCGGTCGCGGTGGGGTCTTCACCGATAAGCAGCGGGATGAGAATATTCCGTGCTGCGGCCAGGCTCGTTTCGCCACCCTGATCACCGCAATAAGCTGCTCCAATCCCTTCATATCCGTCGTCGCACTGGAGTCGGACAAGCAGATACTGCCTTGCGCTGACCACGCGGGTGGAAAAAACGGCTGCGACGAACAGTGGGCAATCCACCAGACAGGTTGCGATTGATACAATCCGGCTCATCTCTTTTCCTCGCGACGCTATGCGGCGCTACAAACCTCGCCATTGCCATGGTCGGAAGCAGCGCTGACGCTGACAATTGTCGCAAGCGCAGAAAAGGAAAACAGGCGTAATGCCTACTTCACATCGTAGTTTTTCTATCGATGCGTCATCGGTTCTCCAAGCCAATATCGTGAGCAGCCGCGAGGAGAAGATCGACCAGATGCCGCCGCGCGTCGGCGCGGGTCCACACCAGCACGATCTGCCGCGGCTGCGCCGGCACCGGCAGTGGTATGCGAACGAGGTCTAGCCCTTCTGGCCATGGCGGCGCCCATTCGGGAATGAGCGAAACGCCGAGCCCGCTGTTCACCATAAGCACGATCGCCTCGAGGGAATCGAGCTCGAAACGGTCGTTCGTGACGATCCCGTGCGTGCGCAGGTAATCCTCCGAGGGACGACTTCCCCATTGTGTGCTGTCGTAGCGGACATAGGGTTCGGTGCGCAGAATGTCGTGCGCATCCCTGCCGGCGAGCGCACGCGGCGCGATGAGGATCAACCGCTCGTCGCGCAGCACCTTGAAGTCGCATGACTTCGGCATCGCGAACGAGGGCCGCACAATCATCGCGGCGTCGAGACGGTCGCCGACGACGGCATCGAAAAGCTCGCCTGAAAACCCAGGGCGCAGATAGAATTCGACATGGGCGCTGCGCTCCGTCATAGCGCGGATGAGGGGCGGCGCCAGACCGGTCATCGCGCTCAGGATGGCACCCAAGCGCAGTTCGCCGGCGATCTTCTCACCCGAAGCGAGGCTTCTCAGTTCGCGCGCGTCGCGGATCAGTTCGCGCGATCGTGCGAGAATGGCCGCGCCTGCGGCCGTGGCCTGCACCACACGGCCTGAGCGCGCCAGGAGCGGGACGCCGATGTCCTTTTCAAGCGCCTTGATGCGCTGCGACAGCGCCGCCGGCGTGAGTCCCAGCCGGCGGCTCGCCTCGGCGATCGATCCGAGCTCGACGATGGCCACGAGCGTTTCGAGAAAGCGGGTGTCCAAGGCGATAGTTTCCCTTATGTCTGAATCAAGGTTCGAAGATATTTTCTTTGGTGTCAATGCGGATGAGGCTCGATGAGCACAAGGGAGGTACGCCTTGCCGCTAACTGCCGCTGCCAAAAGCCGCAGTTCCAATGTTGGCAGCGCGAACTGACCGACCGACGGACCTATGAGACAAGGATCTAACTTGTGAAGATCGCCAACATCACTGCCAGCCTTCATCGAAACGACATCGAATTGCCGGGCATCAAGGATTCCGTGGAAATTCGAACCTTCATCTTCGTGGAAATCGAAACCGACACGGGCTTGAAGGGCTTCGGCGTTACTGGCCAGTTCCTGCCGTGGGCTATCCTGCCTTGCATCACCGATCACATCTTCCCGCTGATCAAAGGGATGGACCCAGTCCACACCGAGAAGATCCATGATCTTGTCTGGACCCGTCTCAACAACCGTGCCTACACCGGTGTTATTTCGCACGCTCTTTCTGCTATCGACATCGCGCTCTGGGACCTTCGCGGCAAGGCGGAAGGTCGCACGGTCGCGGAACTGCTTGGCGGATATTCGGATTCGGCGCTCACTTACGCGACATTCGGCTATCCTTATTTCGATGAGCAGCAGATCGCCGAATATGCCAAAAAGTTTCTCGCCGACGGGCACAAAATGCTCAAGATGGTGGTCGGAAGCGAGCCGAAAAGAACGTGGCGCGACGATCTCAGGCGCGTGCGCGCCGCGCGTGATGCGATCGGCCCCGAAATTCCCCTGATGATCGACGCAAACTGCTGGTTTTCTCCGCACGAGGCGAGAATGCTGGCGCAGGCCGTTGAAGAGTGCAATCTTTATTGGTTCGAGGAACCGGTGAAGCAAAACGATCCGCGCACGCTTGCCGACCTTCGCAGTCAGGTTCGTGTGCCCATCTCGTCGGGCCAGAACAACGGACATCGGTTTAGTCACCGCGATTTGATCACCTACCAGGCGGTCGATGTCATCCAGCCAAACGTGCTCTACAACGGCGGCTTCACCGAGTCTGTAAAGATCGCCCACATGGCACAGGCCTTCAACCTCACCATGTCCAACGGCGGGGGCTGGCCCATTTTCAATGCTCATCTTCTGTGCGGCATGGCCAACGGCGGACCCGTCGAATTCCACTACGGAATGTGGCAGACGGGTAATCGCTTCTTCCATGGCACACCGAACCCGTCAAACGGACGCATGGTGCTCTCAAGCAAGCCGGGCCTTGGTTATGAACCTAATTACGAACAGTTGCGCGATGCTCGTGTGAAGAGTGCTTCCGAGATCGATCTCGCGGGCCGTGATGCCCACGGGTACCTGATCCGGTGATCTTTTCGCTCTTGCAATCGGAGCAGACGGGAATTCGGGCGCCATGACAGCGTCCGGATAAAGCCGGCGATCTTTTCGGATCGCCATGAACTGCCTCAATCGACGGGAGGAGAAGATGAGGAGATTCGCAGCGAAAGTTATTTTGGGCGCCGGTGCTTGCATTGGCGTGTCGCTGGTCGCAGTGCATGCCGAAGACAAGTTTCCGGGAAAAGATATCGACGTGGTGCTTCATGCCGGTGTCGGTGGAGGAACGGATATCGCGTTGCGTTCCGTTATCCCCGGCTTTGGGGAGGCCCTAGGACAGCGCGTGAATGTTCTGCCGAAGCCGGGCGGAAACGGTGTCGTTTCGTTGAAATACATGGCCGAGCAGCCTGCCGATGGCTACACGCTGATGACTCTGACAGCCAGCCACTTCGCTGCCATGGCTGCCGGCAAGTCGTCGTGGCAGTTCAGCGACATCACCTGCGTCGGGCGCCTGACCGATGACGTTGAATTCCTGATGGCCAAGAAGGGCAAATATGCTTCTGCCAAGGAGCTTGTTGCCGACATTACCTCGCGTCCGATCAAAATTGGCGGGGCCCAGATCGGCGGCACGGACCATATAGCCGTAGCGTCTCTGGCGCGAAAGATGCCGGAAGGCTTCAAGTATACATACGTTCCCTTCAAGGCCGCTCCCGAGATTGGCGCGGCGCTGGTGAAAGGCGACGTTGATGTCGGGACGATCAATTATTCCGAAGCCCAGTCGATGATCGATTCTGGATTGATCGTGCCGATGCTTGCCCTGTCGAAGGAAAGGCAGGCGGCGCAGCCAGACGTGCCGACGTCCTATGAACTCGGGATAGAGGCGGCATTCTCGTCACTGCGGGCGATCGCCATGTCAAGCAAGGTTCCTCAAGATCGCCAGAAGGTTCTTTCGGAAGCTCTGGTTAAGGGCATGCAGTCAGACACATACCAGAATTATCTGAAGGGCAACGGGCTGGACGCAAACACCACTGCGGACCAGGAAAAATGCAACGCCCAGCTCAAAGGCATTTATGACGATACGGCCGCCGCTTTGAAAGAGATCGGCTTCGATAACTAGTCGCAACACTTGGCGGGAGGAGTTCGCCATGGCCGAAAATACAGAGCAGTACCAGTCGACTGATGTGACTGGAGATGTCGATAGGGACGTGAACTCCAGATGGTCGGATCTCCTGCCTGCGGCAACTATGCTGGTGATTGCGGCCGGCGGCTGGATAGTATCCAATGGTTTCGATCGTGTTCCTAAAGCTCTTGCCCAGGGAATGCAGCCGGCTGCCTATCCGAAACTCCTTTGTCTCGTCCTTGCGCTTCTCGGTATTGCGATGGCGGCGGAGGCAATTCGTCATCGACAACCTGCCCGATCGGCGCCGCCAGTTCTGGCGCCGATCACGGCCGTCCTGTTGCTTGCCGCCATTTGTCTCGTGCCGTGGATCGGCGTGCCTGGCGCAATGGTTCTGGTCTGCGCGATCATGCCGCTCCTGTGGGGGCAGCGCAGGCACTGGATCACGACGCTGTTCGCGATCCTGTTTCCGGCCTGCGTCTACCTTCTGTTCTGGGGTGTGCTTGAAGTTCGATTCCCGCTTGGCGTCTTCGCCCGTTTTCTGTGAGCGACACAATGGACAATGTTCTGCTTGGCCTTCAGGTCCTTACTCATCCCACTTCATTCTTTTGGATCCTATTCGGCACGGCGTTCGGTGTTTTGATCGGCGCCCTTCCAGGATTGAGCGCAACGATGGCCGTGGCGCTGCTGCTGCCGTTTACCGTCGGACTCGACCCCATTTCGGCCATCGCCATGCTGGCTGCGCTGTACTGCGGCGGGAGTTACGGGGGTTCTATCACGGCGATCCTCATCAATTCGCCCGGCACGCCGGCAGCGGCTGCCACGAGCCTCGACGGCTATCCTCTTGCCCAGAAAGGCGAGGCTGGGCGGGCGCTCGGCATCGCTACCTTCTCCAGCACCATTGGCGGCATAGTGAGTCTGATCGCGCTTCTGTTCGGCGCTCCACTGCTAGCCCGGCTGGCGTTTGATTTCGGTCCGCCTGAATATTTCGGCCTCGCGCTTTTCGGGTTGTCAATGCTGGCTTCGATCAGCGGTGCCTCGACCATCAAGAATCTGACCGGCGGCGTGATCGGGCTACTGCTGGCAACAGTCGGAACCGACTTCACTACAGGCGTTGAACGCTTCACCTTCGGGTTCTATGAATTGACAGAAGGCATAAATTTTGTACCGGTTATGATCGGACTCTTTAGCATATCGGAGCTGCTGAATCAGTGTTCTCATCTCAAAAATCCGATCGTGCGGATCGCAGCGGATGCTGTGCGGCTTCCTTCGCGAGCCGACTTCCGTAAGGTCCTACCTTCGATTGTTCGCGGAACCAGCATCGGTACGCTTATTGGCATTCTTCCCGCCGAGGGTGGCACAGTGGCGGCGCTGGTAGCTTATTCGCAAGAACGACGGGTATCCAAGCATCCCGAAGAATTTGGTAAAGGCGCCATCGAGGGCGTGGCGGGGCCTGAATCGGCAAACAACGCCGCAACGGGCGGTGCAATGGTCCCCACTTTGGCCCTCGGCATTCCCGGTAGCTCTACGACGGCTGTCATTATTGGCGCTCTGATGCTGCACGGTTTGCGCCCTGGTCCACTTCTGTTCATTGAGCAACCAGCTTTACTCTATTCGATCTTTTTCGCCATGCTGGCGGCTAATGTGCTCTTCCTTGGTATCGGCCTGTTCGGGGCTCGCATCTTCTCGCGCGTCACGCTCATTCCCAGCGGCTATCTCTGGCCTTGTGTCTTCATCTTCTCCGTTGTCGGCGCTTACGCCCTCAATCAGTCGATGTTTGACGTCTGGGTGATGCTGATCACCGGCCTTGTAGGTTATCTCCTGCGGCGTTGGGGAATTTCTGCCGCTCCTATTGTTATGGGGCTCGTTCTCGGAGAGATGGTAGAAAGTAGCCTAAAACAGTCTCTCCTGATTTTCGATCAGAATTGGATACGCTTTCTGGAACGACCGATATTTGACGTGTTCCTTATACTGACGACGTTTGGTCTGTTTTCCTCGCATATATTCGGTCTGCTCGGGCGGGGCTTTCGCCGTGCTAGGGATGGGCGTGCTGAGGAAGCTGAGGGTGCAACTGAATGAACTTGCGGAGCGCTTGGTCGGCCGACGCTCCACGCCATGTCAAGCGTTGATCGTGGTTGTCGACCATCAGGACGAACTTGCCAGATTGCGGCTCGTCCACGGGGCGAATTAGATTTTCTGCATGGCTGTGTCATCATGGTTCTTGGATTGTCGCTGAGGAACCTTTGCGCACGACGCGTTGCCATTTGGTGAACCTCGAAACTTGCGGCCCCGTTAGGGCCGACGCCATTGTGACCGGATGTCTGAAGCGTGACCGCGGTTCTGTTACGAAGCAGCGGATCGGCTGAATTCGGGTGCCCGCGCGCCCGACGCGTAGCGTATCGGCATTTGAAACCGGGTCGGGAGATTTATGGGGTTTTTCGGCGATTTCGTGGTGTCAGCAAGAACGAAGTAAAATCCTATTTTCAGACATTTTGTCGCACT
>Ga0164242_10003093_pt1 | contig 19063 bp, 18 predicted proteins | sample OricomgcompostMG_FD_108783 | JGI IMG/M metagenome (GOLD analysis project Ga0164242, IMG submission 108783) | Miracle-Growth compost microbial communities from Emeryville, California, USA - Original compost - Miracle growth compost (MG) ... | reverse complement strand
TCGCATGCTCGTCCTCGGCGGGCGCGGCCTCGTCGATCCGGCTGACGACAACGGTGCCGACCTTGTTGCGCCGGCCCGAGGACCGTTCGGCGACCAGTTCCAGACCGCCGTATTTCACCACCGCACCGGCGATCGGGACCTTGTTCAGCACCTTGGCCATCAGCCCACCGACCGTTTCGACATCCTCGTCCTCCAACTGCAGGCCGTAGAGCTCTCCGAGCTCGTCGACGGTCAGCCGGGACGAGACCCGGTAGCGATCATCGCCGAGCTCGGTGATGTCGGTGTTCTCCACGTCGTACTCGTCGGTGATCTCCCCGACGATCTCCTCGAGGATGTCCTCGATGGTCGCCATGCCGGCGGTGCCGCCGAATTCGTCGACGACGATCACCAGATGGCTGTGCTTGAGCTGCATCTCCCGCAACAACTCGTCGACGGGCTTGGAATCCGGGCACCACTCCGGCTTGCGCATCAGCTGGCTGACCTTCTCGGTGTTCTCGGCCTTGGGGTTGTCGTAGACGCGTTTGATCACGTCCTTGAGGTAGAGAATGCCGACCACGTCGTCCAGGCCGTCGCCGATCACCGGGATCCGGCTGAATCCCGACCGCAGGCACAACGACATGCCCTGGCGCAGGGTCTTGGTGTCCTCGACGTAGACCATGTCGGTGCGAGGCACCATCACCTCTTTGACCACGGTGTCACCCAGCTCGAAGACCGAGTGGATCATCTCCCGCTCGCCCTTCTCGATCAGCTGGCTGGCCTCCGCCAGGTCGACCAGCTCGCGCAGCTCGGCCTCGGTCGAGAACGGTCCTTCACGAAATCCCTTTCCGGGGGTCAGGGCGTTGCCGATCAGGATGAGCAGCTTCGGGATCGGGCCGAGCACGGCGGTGATCAGGGCCAGCGGGCCGGCGACCACGCTGGCGATCTTGTCGGCATGCTGCCGGCCGAGAGTGCGCGGCGCGACGCCCCACCAGACATAGCTGATCACGATCATGATCACCGAGGCGAGCAGGATCCGCGACCAGCTGTGCTGGAATTCGCCGAAGACCACCAGCGCCACCAGCACGATCGAGCAGATCTCGAAGACCGTACGAACCAGCAGTGCGGTGTTGAGGTAGCGCGGCGGGTCCTCCATGATCTGCTGCACCCGGGCCGCGCCCGGACGGCCCTGCTCGACCAGCCGTTCGGCACGGGAGCGGGAAAAGGATTGCAGGGCCGACTCGGCTGCGGCCAGCACTCCCGCGATGATCACCAGGATCAACGCGATGACGAGCTGGATCCAGTCGGTTTGGTCCATGATCAACCAGCCGGATTGGACGGGGCCGTACCGGACGGCCCGTGCACGTGCACGCCGCGTTCGGCGTCCCACAGTTGCAGGAGCCTGTCCTTGAGGCCGAACATCTCAGCCTTCTCCTGGGGCTCGGCATGATCGAATCCGAGCAGGTGCAACAACCCGTGGACCAGCAGGTATTCGGCCTCGGCGTCGGGCGTGCGGCCGTGTTCGGCGGCCTGCCGACTGGTCACCGCCGGGCAGAGCACGATGTCTCCCAGCAGGCCGAGCGGCGGCTCGTCGTCATCGTCGGGGATCCGCAGCTCGTCCATCGGGAAGCTCAGGACGTCGGTGGGACCGGCTTCGTCCATGTACTTCTCGTGGTAGGCCGACATGGTGTCCTCGTCGACCAGCAGGATGGACAACTCCGTCTGCGGATGGATCCGCAGCTGTGCGAGCGTGAATTCGGCCAGCCGGACGAGGCCCGTACTGTCGGCCTCCGAACCGGACTCGTTGTTGATCTCAACGGTCATCGTCGGTGTCCTGTCGTCGGACGTTGCTCGTTCTGCATGCTGTCGTTCTGCTCGAACTTGTCGTAGGCGGCAACGATCTTGCCGACCAGCTTGTTGCGGACCACATCGTGGTTGGTCAGCCTACAGAAGGCGATGTCCTCGACCTGGTTCAAGATGTCCTGCACCGCCCGCAGGCCGCTGCGGGTGCCGCCAGGTAGATCGACCTGGGTGACGTCGCCGGTGACCACCATCTTGGAATTGAATCCCAGCCGGGTCAGGAACATTTTCATTTGTTCCATCGACGTATTCTGGGCCTCATCCAAAATGATAAATGCATCATTAAGGCTTCTACCCCGCATATATGCGAGTGGCGCAACCTCAATTGTCCCGGAAGTCAATAGCTGCGGAATGGACTCCGGATCGATCATGTCGTGCAGGGCGTCGTACAACGGCCGCAGGTACGGGTCGATCTTGTCGCTCAGGGTACCGGGCAAGTAACCGAGATGCTCGCCGGCCTCGACCGCGGGACGGGTCAGGATGATCCGGTTGACTTCTTTGTTCTGCAGCGCCTGGACGGCCTTGGCCACGGCCAGATAGGTCTTGCCGGTGCCGGCCGGCCCGATGCCGAAGATGACGGTGTGTTTGTCGATGGCGTCGACGTACCGCTTCTGGTTCAGCGTCTTGGGTCGGATCGTCTTCCCGCGGCTGGACAGGATGTTGTGGGTCAGGATGTCCGACGGGCGGGCCTCTTCGCGCTCGGCGATCATCGTGACCAGTCGCTCGACGTTGTCGCTGGTCATGCCCTGGCCGGTACGTACGATCGTGATGATCTCGCCGAGCACCTCGGCACCCATCTCGGTCCCGGTCGGATTGCCGGTCAGAGTGATCTCGTTGCCGCGGACGTGGATGTCGGCGTCGAGATCCCGCTCCAGGATCCGCAGGAAGGCATCCCCGGGGCCGAGCACACTGACCATGTTGATGGACGTCGGGATGGTCACCCTGCGCGAGACGTCGGCTGGGGAAGCGGATGCGGACGGCGCAAGTTCGGCGCCCGCGGCAGTCGGTACGGCCACGGCGCCCGATCGGGATGTGCTACTCAGAACTTCCTCGCATGCTTGGTTCGACAGGTTGGGGTCGAGTCTAGTAAGCCCGAGTGCATCCGCCCAACGATTAGGCCCGGGATTTACCCTCGCTCGTCCGGTGAGTCGACGACGTGCACCGCCGCCTCCTCGGCGCTGGCCGCCGAGCCGTCGATACCGACGTCCTCACCGATCAGCTCGGACTCGTCGTCGTCACCGATGCCCTCGTTCGGATCCACCAGCCGGCCGGCGCGCTCACGACCGACCTCGCCGTCGTCGATGAAATCGTCGTTCTCGGCTCCGTCGTCACCGTCCGGCACCTCCTCGGCGAGCCGTTCGTCGAGCGTCTCGTGATCGCCGCGACGGGCCAACACCGACCAGTTCTCCGGCGTCGTCAGCCCCTCGTCCAGGGCGTCGTCGACACCCCGGTCCTGCAGTCCGTAGTCGGGCTGGTACGGGTCCTGGTCCAGCTGCTCGGACTCGTCCGGCACCTCATCGTATTCGGACGGATCCAACTCTCGATCGCTCATATCTCCCCACTCTGTCAGATTTCGTCTCGCACGTCCGCCTGATGTCAGGTCCCCGGCTGCAGCCGGATCTCCATCACCTTGCGTCCCGCTGCTATTACCCGGCCCAGCTCGGCATCGCTCACCTTGCCGTCGACGATCCGTACGTCGCCGGGATAGGCCAGCGTCGGCACCGCGTCCAGGATCTGCCGCAACCGGTGGGCCGCCTCCGCGGGGTCGGTGACCACGTCCGCGGTGCCGACATAGGCCTTGAGCCGGATCAGAATCCGCACCCGGGCACCGTTGCGGAGGTTCTTCCACCAGGGCGAACCGGTGGTGATCCAGACCCGGTCACCCTCCTGGTAGTAGCCGATCGGGGTGTGGAACACCTTGCCGCTCTTGCGTCCGGTGAATTCCAGCGACGCCCAGCGCCGGCTCAGCAGCGGATGCAGCGGGGTGTGCAGCACGACCATGAAGAACGCCTTCACAGCCAGCGGAACGAATCTGTTCATCAGACGGCTCGACCTCCCCGGCAGCTTGCGGTAACCGGCACTCTTGGCGGCCAGATCCTGCGGATCGGTTGCGTGCTTGTCCACATCATCGCGGATGCCCACATTCGCTGATGCTAATCACCGGGCGGCAGCGCGGGCAGATCTGCAGTCCTTGATCTGCCGAATCGTCGTCGACCGTCCCGCCAGCTGTCGCGCGCAGCGTCAAAGTATCAACTCTGGTTACCTCAAGCACTCACTTGACAGTACTGTCGCGAGTCGTACAGTGGTATCGGAACCAGATACCCAGGAGGCAGCCATGACAGTGCCCCCACGAACGCTTTCGCGCGGCCTCGCGCAACTGGTGGCAGGTCTGGAACTCCGTCAGCCCACCCTGGTCAGTCTGGATGATCTCGCACGCCTTGCTGACGAGGCAGGATTACGCACTCCAGCGAAGATGCTCGCTCAACGCCTGCGGGAAACCGGATGGCTGCTCCCCACTGCGCAGCGTGGTGTGTACGAATTCGCCCCGGGCTCGCACGCAGGGCCGTACGGCCATGGCGACCCATTCATCGATCTGCGCGCCGCAATGCTCCTCGATCACAATGCAACGACCGTCGCTTTGGTGAGCGCGTTGTGGTTGTACGGGCTGACAGATCGGGCTCCCGACCTGCACGAGGTTGCCGTGCCAACGAACGTGGCCGTTCCGGAGTCGATCAGACGGCGTCTGCGCGTCGTGCACTTCTCCGCGCGACTCCCTCCAGCGATTGTCGAGAAACTCCCAGTGCATCAGCCCGCCACAATCTTGACCCACCTGGCAACCAAACCCGGCGATGTACGCAGCTGGGCCGCCTTTGCTGACTCATTGCCGGAGCTCACTGACCGCACGTCGATCGAAGAACTCCAGACCGAATTGCGCGACCGGCCAGGCGCTGTCCGCCCCCGACTCGCGTACCTGCTCAGCGGCGTCGCGCCGAAGATCGCGGACCAACTGCAGCCGAGCCGGCCCGCTAACGTGACGTGGCTAGGAAGATCCCGTGTCAGTCGTCGATTTGACCGCCGCTTCAACGTGGCCGACGGGTTGCTTCCTTTCGATCCTCGCGAACTGGTCGGCCAGCCATGAGCGGACTGACTGTCGGTTGGGTGGCCCGACACACACCGAGGGGATCAGGTGGCCGGGATGCTGCCCTGATCGACATCGCGCAGGATCTCCTGCTGGCCCGCCTCCATGACGAAGGCATGTTTGAGCACTTGGTCTTCAAAGGCGGCACGGCGCTACGCAAGCTTTACGCAGGCAACGCAGGCCGATTCTCCACGGATCTTGACTTCTCTGTCCGCGATCCCGGCGACGATCCTGCCGACATCACCGACCTGCTGTGCACCGAAGTCGACGGCCTTCAGATCGACGGATTCCAATACACCGTCCAAGACCATCGCGGTCGGCCGACGATCGCGTACAGAACACCATTCGGCACGGTTGGTAATCTGAGGACAAAGCTCGACATAGGGCCGGCGCCGTGGCTGCCACCCGACTACCGAGGTTGGATCCGGCTGCCGGTCCACGACGCTTATGCTTTGCCCACCGCGCTTCCCGTCATGGCTCTGGTAGAGAACATGGCCGAGAAGATCGCACGACTGACCCGTCGAACACCCGCGCGGGACGTGTATGACCTGGTATGGATCGCGACCAACAGCCCACATTCGAGTTTCGATCGCGTTCTGGTGCGTCGGGTGGCCATACTGAAGAACTGGGTCGACCAGTACGGGTTGGATTCACCGCCAGCGACCTGGTCGCCGGTGTCCGGGGCAACCGCGTACGACCCTGGACGGTGGCGCCAGCTGCGCTCGGCGCCAGACTTCGACGAGGAAAGCATTGGTCTGCTCGCCGTGCCGCCACCGCGTCTCGATGACTTGGGACAACAGCTACTCAGTCTCTATGACTTTCTCGCCGAACCGGACGCCGACGAACGCCAGGTCATCGCCGGTGGCGCCAACAGTCGATCAAGGATCCTCGACATGATCAGAGAGCTCGGCGGGGCCCGCTACGCAGGTCGGGTTCTCTTTTAGCGCCGCCCTCTTCAGCCCAACGACGATCGCGTAGCGTAATAGCGTCCCAGGAAATCGGCCTTCAGGTCGGCGAAGTAGTCGCCGGCGATCGAGGCGCGGATGTCGTCGACCAACCGGACGATGAACCGCTCGTTGTGGATCGTCGCCAGCGTGTTGGCGTTGATCTCCTTGGATTTGAACAGGTGGTGCAGATACGCCCGGGTGTAATGCGTACAGGTGTAGCAGTCGCAGCCCTCGTCGACCGGCCCGAAGTTGCGCCGGTTGGCCGCGGTGTTGACGTTGAACCGACCCGATCGGGTGTAGAGCGCGGCATTGCGGGCGACCCGGGCCGGGGACACGCAGTCGAAGGTGTCCGCGCCGTTCTCGATGGCCGCGAAGAAGTCGTCCGGCTCGGAGATCCCGAGCAGGTGCCGCGGCTTGTCCGCCGGCAACTCCTCGCACACCCAGCCGACGATGGTGCCGAGATTCTCCTTCTCCAGCGCACCGCCGATCCCGTAGCCGTCGAAACCCGATCCGTCGGTGGCGCGGAGGGCGACCAGATCGCGTACGGCCTTGCGCCGCAGGTCCTCGTAGTGGGCCCCCTGGACCACGCCGAAGAGCGCCTGGTACGGCCGGTGGGTGCGTTCGCCGGTGAGCCGGACGTGCTCGTCCAGGCACCGCTGCGCCCAGGCGGTCGTCCGGGCAAGGGACAGCTCCTGGTATGCGCGTGGGTCGGACAGCGTGGTCAGCTCGTCGAAGCAGAACATGATGTCGGCGCCCAGCTCGTGCTGGATCCGCATCGAGACCTCCGGGGTGAACCGGCGCCGGCCGCCGTCCAGGTGGGAGGTGAAGGTGACACCGTCGTCGTCGACCTGGACCAGCTTGCCGCTCTTGCCGGCACTCTTGCCGACACTCTTGCCGACAGTGGAGTAGATCTCCCGCGGCCGGGCTCCGTCGGCCGCGTCCGGGGCGCTGTCGGCCAGCGACATCGAGATCACCTTCTTGTGGCCGCTGCCCAGGCTCATCACCTGGAAGCCGCCGCTGTCGGTGAAGGTCGGTCCCGGCCAGTTCATGAAGCGGGACAGACCGCCGGCCTCGTCGACGATGTCCGAGCCGGGCTGCAGGAAGAGGTGGTAGGCGTTGGCCAGCAGTGCCTGGGCGCCGAGCTCGGCCATGGCCTCGGGCAGCACGGCCTTGATCGTGGCCTTGGTCCCGACCGGGGTGAACGCCGGCGTGGCGATGTCGCCGTGCGGGGTGTGGATGATCCCGGTCCGCCCCTGGGAGGTCGCCAGGTCCTGTTGGGGCTCGAATCCGAACGCGTTCACCGCATGAGTGTGCCAGAGGCCAGGCCGTGGAACCGCAACGCTTCCTGCAGCGCCGCCGGATCGCCCGCGGGAGCGGCAGCGGCGACGAACCCGTCCGGGCGGACCAGGTAGAGGCGGGCCGGGTCGAGCCGTCCGGTCGGGTCGGCCGGGAGTGCGTACGGGCCGGTGACCCAGTCCGGCAGCCCGAGACCGGCGGCGTCCTCGACCGGGACCGAGCTGCCGGCGTAGCGGTGCAGTTGCCAGCTGAAGTCCCGCAGCAGGGCGTGGTTGGCTCCCGAGGGCGGCAGCCGTCGGCCGACCGCCGGATCGTCGCCGGCCGGCATCGGATAGTGGATCCGCACCTGGCCGAGATAGCCGCCCAGCCGCTCTCCGGTCGGCAACCGGGGCGCCACTGTGGCGGCCAGCGGCGCGATCCAGGTCGCGATCTGGCGACGGAGCAGCCGGCGCCCGCGACGACGGCCGGAGACGACGCCGAAGGCGCGGTCGGTGACCGACACCAGGTGTCGGGCCACCGGTTGCCGCTCGGCCTGGTAACGGTCCAGACGGGTGTCGCCCTCGGGATCATCGGGGCTGGTGCGGCCGGCGACCACGTCGGCGATCGCCAGGGCGAGATCGTGGGCGTCCTGCAGGCCGGTGTTCATGCCCTGGCCGCCAACCGGTGAGTGCACGTGGGCAGCATCGCCGGCCAGGAAGACCCGGCCCTTCCGGAAGCGGGCGGCGGCCCGGTGGTGCACCCGGTAATGGGCGAACCAGTCGATCTCGTCGTAGTCGAAGCCGTACCGTTCGGCGACCTGCGGGAGAACGCTCTCGGCGGTCGGGCCGGCACTGTCGGGGTCCTGGTCGGCGACGACGCCCAGCAGCCGCTGATGGCCCCCGGGTCCGAGCGGAAAGCCGAGCAGCAGGTCGTCGGAGCCGAAACGCAGGTTGATCACGCCGTCGGGCAGGCCGGTGACGCCGCGGGCATCGGCGACCCAGAAGCGGCCCGGGTCGGTGACGCCCTCGTAGGGGATGTCGAGAAGCCGGCGGACCAGCGAGCCGGACCCGTCGGCGCCGATGCACCAGCGGGCCTCGATGTGGGTCAGCTGCCCGTCGTTGTCGGTCAGCGCGTGCACACCGTCGGTCGCCGGAGCCAGGTCGACCAGGCGTTCACCCCAGCGCAGCTCGCGGCCCTGGTCGGCCAGCGGTCCGGCGAGCGCGTCGGCCAGCAACCGCTCGTTACGACTCTGCTCGAAGACGTGCAGGCCGGGATAGTCGCTGATCGGTTGTTGCAGGGTGCCGAATTCGATCCGCCGCGTGGTCCGCGCCTGCCAGCCGAGCTGGAGCGCCGGCGCCGTGTACGAGTCGGCCAGGACCCGGTCGACGAGCCCGAGCTGGGCGTACAACTCCATGGAACGGGCCTGGACGCCCAACGCCCTGGACTCGCGGGTCGGACCGGATTTCGGGTCGACGATCTCCACCTCGACGCCGTTGCGGGCCAGCACCAGGGCCGCCATCAGACCGGTCGGACCGGCGCCCACCACCAGTACGTCGGCCGTCCGTGACGCAGGGGTGCTCATGATCGTGACTTTACGCCCGGGTGTCCCAGGGTTCAGCGCAGCGATCGCGTCTAGCGCAGCAGGATGGCTGCCATCGCCACCGCTGCGGCCGTCGAGGTGCGCAGCACTCCGTCGCTGATCAAGACCGGTCTGCCACCGGCCGCCACCAACAGCTCGAGCTCTTCGGGGGCGATACCGCCCTCGGGGCCGACGATGATCATGATTCGGCCACGCTGCGGCAGCGCCACCTCCGGCAACCGGATCGTCGCCTCCTCGTGCAGGACGAGGGTCAGATCATGATCATCGATCTTGGTCGCCAGGTGCTTGGTGCTGGCAACCTGATCGACGACCGGGATCCGCAACCGACGGGACTGCTTGGTGGCCTCGCGTACGGTCGCCTGCCATTTGGCCAGCGACTTGTCCGCCCGATCACCGGACCAGCGCACGATGGATCGTGTCGATTGCCAGGGGATGATCTTGGTGGCACCCAGTTCGGTGATCATCTCCAGCGCGATGTCGGAGCGGTCGCCCTTGGCCAACGCCTGGGCGACGGTGATCTTGAGATCGGGCTCGGGGGTGATCATGGTCTGCTGCACCTCGACGGTGATGCTCGCCTTGTCAGCTTCGGTCACGGGTCCGGCGATGCCACGGCCGGTGCCGTCGGCGATGATCACCCGCTCCCCCGGCCGGATCCGCCGTACGGTCGCCGCGTGCCGGCCCTCCGGCCCGTCCAGGACCACCGCCGTCCCCGCGGCGGGCAGCGGATCGGGCAGGTCGCCGAGGAACACGGGATCGGTCACTCCCCTATTCTGGGGCAGGTGGGATGCGATGGCTGAGAAGGCCGCGGATCGGGTGATCGAGGTCCATCCGGCGAGCGCCGACCGCTGGCCGGACGTCGAGGCCGTGCTGGCGCCCAGGAGTCCCGATGCCCCGGCGTGCTGGTGCCTGGCGTATCGGTTGCCGAATGCCGAGAACAGAGCACTTACCGGCCGGGCACGCAGTGAGCGGCTGCGGCAGTACGCCGTCGAGGGCCGTCCGCCGGGTGTGATCGCGTACGTCGACGGAACGCCGGCGGGATGGTGCTCGGTCGCGCCGCGGCGGCTGCATCACCGGCTCACCCACTCGCGAACCATCCCCGCGGTCGATGACGTCGACGTCTGGAGTGTGATCTGCTTCGTCGTCCGGGTCGGCTACCGCAGGCAGGGTCTGGCCCATCGGCTGCTCGACGGTGCGATCACCTACGCACGGTCCGAGGGCGCCCCGATGCTGGAGGGCTATCCGGTCGAGCCCGAGGGTGAACGCCTGGACACAGCATTCGCCTACGTCGGCACGACCGGACTGTTCGCCGCACACGGATTCGAGACTGTGCTGCCGACCACCTCGCACACCGACCACAAGCTCCGCTGGGTGATGCGGCTCGACCTGCGGTCAGCCGCCAGCCGCGTCGGACTCCCCGGAGCCGCCCGCGCCGACGCACGACACTAGCGCTTCGGCCAGGCCCAGGCCGGCTCGGTCAGCAGTCCCTGGTCGACGACGATCGTCTCGCCGTGCGGCTTGTCCAGCTCGACCAGCGCTGCACCGTCGCGCTCCAACTGCTCGACGATCGGGCCGGCGTGGGTCACCACCAGAATCTGCGACTGTGCCGAGGCGGCCATGATCAACTCCGCGAGCGGACCCAGGAGATCGGGATGCAGGCTGGTCTCCGGCTCGTTCAGGACGATCAGCTCGGCCGGGCGCGCTGACAACAGCGCCGCGACCCAGACCAGGTAGCGCAGCGTCCCGTCCGACAGCTCCTCGGCACCCAGCGGCCTGAGCAGATTGGGCTGGCGGAGCTGCAGCTGCATCCGGCCGCCAAGATCACCGATCTCCAGCCGGCTCCCGGGGAAGGCCCGGTCGATCGCCTTCGCGAGTTGATCAGCATCGCCCAACTCGCGGATCGTCTGCAGCGCCGCGGCAAGATCATGACCGTCGGCGGAAAGGACCGGCGTCCTGGTGCCGATGTCGGGAGCGCGGACCGGTGACTGGGCGTCGGTCCGGATGTGATCGTAGAAACGCCAGCCCTGCAGCATGGTCCGCACGCCGCGAAGATCGGGACTGTCGATCTCGTCGAGCATGCTCTCCCAGGGTCGCAGCCGACGATCGGCAGGTTGCCAGCCGGACGCCTCCCGCAGCCGGACCTGCCCACCCTTGCGCTCGGCCAGCAGGCCTGAGGACCTGAGCACCGGTCCGTGCCAGACGGCCTCGACCTTGATCTCCGGATCGCGGGCGAACATGCTCTGCGACGGGATCGGCAGACCAAGATCCATCGCATACCCGAAGCCGTCACTGGCGAAGCCGAGCCGCAGCGCGATCGGGCCGGAGCGTACGGTCCCCTGGGCCGGCGCCAACCCTTCTCGGACGGCCCGGCCGATCACTTCCGGGCCGGCCCACAGCGTCGAGTCCAAGCCGCCTTCGCGGGCCAGCGCGGAGATCGCACCGTCCCGGCCGGTCGCCGCGAGGACGCGCAGCCCGCGATACAGATTGGATTTGCCGCTGCCGTTGGGACCGGTCACCACGGTCACCGGTCCGAGCCCGACCCGAAGACTCCTGATCGACCGGTATCCCTCGATAGCCAGCGTTGTCAGCACAGTCCGACGGTAACCGGCAGGTCGGACAACACCGCCCTGCGAAGATCAGATACGCGGCCAGTCGGTGGTCAGGTAGGCCTCGACCGCCCGGTGCCGAAAGGCGTACGGCCGACCACGGTCGATGATTCCCCGGACGGTGTCCAGACGTTGCGCGATCGGTCCCAACTTGGCTCCGTCGTCGATGCCCAACTGCTTCGCAATGTTGGTCAAAGTCCGTTCGGGCGGGCCGAGGGAAGCCATCCCCTCCAGAAGTTGCCGCTCCCGGGGCGGCAAGCGATCCAGTATCCGCTCGACGTGTGCGACAGCCTCAGTACGAGCAGTTGTCCAACCAGCGACCACGTCGGCCTCGCTGATCACGTCACTGTCACCCGCATACCAGGCCCGCTCACCTGCCAGCTGGAACAGGAACGGCTCACCGCGACAGACATCGATGATCTTGGACGCCGCATCGGGCGTCATCCAGATCCTTGCGACTCCACCTTCGTCGTCCGGCACCTCCCAGCCGTCGGTCACCCAGGACCGAAGTGCCACGGCGAGGTCATCATCGGCAAGCGGCCCGAGTGTCGTGGTCGCGAACCTCCGGGCGAACGTGGCACCACGTCGGGCCGACGCCATATCGGCAAAGTCGGGCAGACCGGTGAGATACACCGCGATCGGCAGCGCCGACACGATCTCGGCCCGACCCGGTGCAGTCAGTCTCACCTCATGAGTGATCACGTCGCCTAGGCTGATCAAGAGCTGCGACAACACATTGGCGTCGGAGATGTTCTGAATCTCGTCCACATGGACCAGAACCGCTACCCGGGCGACGATCGCGGCTCGGCCGATCTCGACCAGCAGGTCGGTCAATGCCGAATAGGGCTCCGGGCCCTCCCGCTTGTCGATCGTGAGGGAAACACCGCTGGCTGCAATCGCACGGACGCGGTCGAGAAGTATCCCGATCCGGTGTTCCCGCGCCGTTGCCAGGCCGGCCCGGTCGGCCAGCTTCAGGGCTGCCGTCGCGACGGCCTTCAACGGATCGGTGCCTGACGGAATGCGAAGCTGAGGAGTCACCCAGTCGCCTTCGCGCTCCGCCTGTCCAGCGATGCGACCGACCAGCGAGGACTTGCCGAGACCGGCTTCCCCCAGAATCGTCCGCCCACGCTCGGGCAGACCGCTGATGCGGCGGGGGCGCACAACATTCGTCCAGTCCGTCAGCTGGTCCGTCCTACCCGCCCACACCTGGGGGACGGTGTCGGACCCCGGACTGAACGGGTTATTGACGGCGGTCCTCAAACTCACCCTGTTAAGTTTAACAAGGTGAAGACCAGGCTTGTTAAATTTAACAGGCGCGTATCCACGCCGAGAGGGAGTTGCGCGCAGCCGCAGGAACCGCGACGCGTATCGTGCCGATCGTGGATCTTCAGCTGCGTGATCAGGTAGTGCTCGTCATCGGAGGAACCGGGCTGATCGGCTCGGCCGTGGTCGCACGGCTGCGCGAGGAAGGCGCCACGACGGTCGCCGCGTCCCGGCACCCCGGCGAGGACGGCATCGAGATCGACGCCGCCGACGACCAGTCGCTGGCCGACGGTGTCGCCGAGGTGATCCAGCGCCACGGGCGGATCGACGCCCTCGTGGTCACCGCAGCACCCGCCGCGCAGACGCTCGATCCGTCCCGCAGCTCCGACCCGGAGCAGGTGATGGGTGCGATCGAGGCCAAGGCGATGGTCTTCCTGCGCGCAGCGACGGCAGTGATCCCGACGATGAAGAAGGCCGGCTATGGCCGGATCGTCGCGATCAGCGGCCAGAACGCCTTCCTCACCGGAAGCATCACCGGCTCCGTTCGCAACGCCGCGACCATCGTGGTCGCCGAGAATCTGGCCGACGAGCTCGCCAACACCGGGATCCTGGTCAATGCCGTCAGTCCGGGCACGGTCACCACCGAGACCGGGCAGGAGGTCCAGCCAGGTCGCCCGGGGAGCTCGACGCCTCAGCAGGTCGCCGACCTGGTCGCGTTCCTGTGCTCGCCGCTGTCTGCCGTCTCCGCGGAATCGATCGCGGTCGGCCATCGCGTCCTCGGCGTGACGTCACTCTGATCCGGAGAGCCCGCAGACCACCTCGCCGCCGGTCGGGCCCGACTGCTCGATCACGCGGAAGCCGTGGCGTTCCAACTCGGCACGCAATGCGCCGGCGGTGAGGTGGCGCCGGTTCGGCATGTACGGCTTGCCGTCGATCATGATCGCCTCGTCGTCCGACAACGCAGGATCCTGCGTCCAGACGATTCCGGTCGCGGCATCGTAATGATCTTGATCGTCATAGACACGGCCCGGCGAATACATCGCGGTCGAGATCAGATACCGCCCGCCGGGCCGGAATCTCCTGCGTACGCCGTCCAGGACCGTTGCGCGATCTTCATCCAGGACGATCGACTGCAGGCAGAAGCTGTCGACGACATAGTCGTAGAGCTCCCCTGGTTCGCCCCAGCGACAGATGTCCTCGACGTCAAAGCGTACGGACAGACCGCGTTCGGCTGCGAACCGGCGGGCCGTCTCGATCGCGTCCGGGACAAGATCAACCGCATGCACCCGGTAACCGCGCGCCGCCAGGAAGCACGCCGCACCACCGGTGCCGCAGCCGTACTCGAGCACTGCAGGCCGACCCGACGGATGATCAGGAAGAACCCGCATCAAGAACGCACGGTTGGAAAAATCGTCGTATCCGCGACCGCTGTCACCCGGGTGCAGATCGTTCCACTGTTCGAGCCCGTCACGACGGATCCTTGCGTACGCGTCGAAGTGTTCCTTCTCGTAGTAGCCCATTCCTCACCCCAGCTGCTCGTGACCGAGGCAGTTTCGCAGCAGCACCGGCCCGACTGCCAGTAGTTTCTGCCCTCCAGCAGGCCGGGACGACGTCACTGGTGCACGTGCGCGCGTTGCCCCTCCCGGTCGAAGATCATGATCAACTCGGCCGGGCGGTCGAGAGCGGTCATCGCGTGCGGGGTCATGGTGGTGAATTCGGCCGCCTCGCCGGTGTCGACGTCGATCTGCCGGTCGCCCAGCCAGAGCCGGACCCGGCCCTCGATCACGACGAACCAGTCGTGACCGGGATGGACGCGTTGATCCGGCCGGCCGACTGTGGGCTCGAGACGCACCTTCATCGCCAGCGTGCGTCCGTCGGGACGACTCAGCGGCCACGAGGTCCGCGACCCCGAGCTGTGCGGCACCGGACGGATGACGACGTCTTCGTCCCCGGGCGCCTCGAACAGCACGTCGAGACTCACCTGCAGGGCATTGGCCAGCGGAACCAGGACGTCGAGACCGAGGGCACGCTTGCCGGTCTCGATCCGGCTGATCGTGGACGGGCTGAGCTGGGTCCGCTCGGCCAGCTCGTCGAGCGAATAGCCCAGCGTCGTCCGAAGACTGCGCAGTCGGCTCCGGGCGAGAGTCTCGAATTCGGCGGTTGTGGACACCCGACCATCCTGCCATCTCTTGCAGATTCTGCAAGTGCTCTTTCAATTCTGTCCTGATGCGTCTAGCTTTCTCGTCATGGCTGAGCACGCTGACCACGACCACACGTCACACCACCATCCCGATTCCGGCGCACGCATCATCCAGCGGCATTGCGATGTCGCGGTGATCGGCGGGTCTGCCGCCGGTCTCGCGGCCGCTCTGCAACTGGTCCGGCAGCGCCGGACCGTGATCGTCGTCGACGACGGCACTCCGCGGAATGCGCCGGCCGAGCACATGCATGGCTATCTCGGGCTCGAGGGCGCCGCTCCGTCCGAACTGACCGCGGTCGGTCGTGAGGAGGTCCGCAGCTACGGCGGCGAGATCCTGTCCGGTCACGCCCTCGCGGTCCGACACCACGACGAGGGGTTCCTGGTCGAACTGACCGGCGGCCACAGCCTGATCGCCCGCCGGGTCCTCGCGGCGACCGGGGTCGCCGACGAGCTGCCCGCGATCGACGGACTGGCGGAGCACTGGGGCAAGGAGGTCGTGCACTGCCCGTTCTGCCACGGTTTCGAGGTGCGCGATCAACAGCTCGTGCAGATCATCACCCACCCGATGTCACTGCACCCGACTCCGCTGTTCCGGCAGCTGACCGAGCGGCTGACCGTCGTCCTGCACGACTCCGACGGTGTCGACGAGGCCACGGTCGCCGCCCTGGTCGACTCCGGAGTCCCGGTCGTCCGGGACAAGGTCGTACGCGTCCTGTCCGGCACCGACGGCGCCGTCTCCGGTGTCGAGCTCAGTGACGGTCGCACCCTCGACGCGGACGCGGTCGTGGCGGGTTCGCGCTTCCACGCCCGGGCCGAGCCGTTCGCACCGGTCGGCCTGACCGCCACGCCACATCCGACCGGCATGGGCGATGTCGTGGAGGTCGACGCCACCGGGCTGACGTCGGTGCCGGGGATATACGCCGCCGGCAATCTCACCGATCCGGGCCTGCAGGTGCTGCCTTCGGCCGCCCACGGCAGCAGGGTCGGCGCGATGATCGCCTTCAGCCTCGCCGACGAGGATCTGCGGGCAGGCGTACGGCCTTCGGGCGCCGAGGCCGACTGGGACCACCGCTACGACGAGGGGGATCGGATATGGAGCGCCAATCCCAACGGCACGTTGGTCCGCGAGGCCGCGGATCTGGCGCCCGGACGTGCGCTCGACGTCGGCGCCGGCGAAGGAGCGGATGCGCTCTGGCTCGCCGAGCGGGGTTGGACGGTCACCGCTGCCGACATCTCGGGCAACGCCCTGGCCAGGGTGCGGACCGAGGCCGACCGACGGGGATTGTCCGTCGACTGCCTGCGGCGGGATGCCAATGATCTTGGTGCTTTCCCGTCCGGGAGCTTCGAGCTGGTCTCCCTGCAGTACGGCTCCTTCCATCGCACGCCCGAGCGGCGCGGGCTGGACAATCTGCTCAGGGCCGTAGCACCGGGCGGCACGCTGCTCGTCGTCGGCCACGACCTCACGCCCCTGCAGGAGCCCGAGGACGTGACCACCCAGACCCGCATGTTCGACCCGGGTGCGTACGTCGGCGTGGTGCAGATCGCGGCCGCGATCGGTGCTGCCGAGGACTGGACGATCGAGGTCAACGAGACCCGGGACCGCCCACCGGGCGCCGTGTCCGGCCACCACGTCCGCGATGTCGTGCTCCGCGCGGTGAAGTCGAAGCGCTGATCCCGTACCGGCCCCGGCTCCAGGGGTTGGTCAGGCCAGGTCGAGACCGCTGACGGCATCAGCCGCAGCCAGGGTCTGGCGGCCCAGTGGCTGCAGATCGATCCGGGTGCAATGCAGTCCGCTCGCCACCCGCTCGACGACGCCCCACTCCCAGATCGCCGTGACGTCGAGCCCGGTCCGGGCGCCGAGCCGCCGGGCCCGCTCCCGCGGATCGCCCTGTAGCAGCTCGACGGGGTCACCGCGCATCACCGTTCCGAGGTCGCATTCGGGCTCGGCGAGCAGACCGTCGGGATCGACGAGCTTGAATTCCTGGCCTGCCCGGAGTGCATTCAGCTGGTGCACATCACCGTGCACCAGCACAGCCCGCTCGTCGTCGTGCGCCGCGGCACGACGGCGAGCACACGCCAGCGCCTGATCGATCGCCCGCTCCGAACACGGATGATCAAGGGCCTGCCAGGACTCGGTGATGTAGTCGGCCAGCTGCCGGGCCCTGTCGGCACCGGTCGGCAGACCGAAACCGGCCGCCGGGCGCCACACCCGCGCTGCCGTGTCACACAGAATCTCGTGCCGCCGCGTGATCGGCACACCGAGCTCGAACAGCGACGGGCCCAACCGCTCCAGCAGCATTGCGCCCAGATCGGGGTCGTCGCGGAGCAGTGCGACACATCCTCGGCCGTCGGCCACGCGCAGCGCAGTGATCTCGTGCCGGGCCAGATCTCCCTTGAGCGGAATGAGAATCTTCAACACCGCCGGTTCCCCGGTGCTGGTCCTCGCCTCCGCGACACAGGCCTCGGTGGCACCGGCGCGCGAACGCCCGATGGTGATGTCCCACTGCTGCCGGAGGCGGTCGACGATCAGCGGAAGGTCATCGAGCCAGTCGTCGACGCCGGCCGCGACCGCGTGATTCCGTAGGACGTCCGGGATGTCGATCAACGCACCTGGTCACTGGTTGGCGAAGGCGTCCCGCAACCGGCCGAACACACCCCGGCCGTGCTTCTGGACGGTGCCCTCCGGCCGGGTCTCCTCCCGCACCTCGGCCAACTGCCGCAGCAGCTCACGTTGCCGGTCGTCGAGCCGGGTCGGGGTCTGCACCAGCAGCGTGACGCCGAGCTGGCCGCGACCGCCGGACCGCAGCTTGGGGACGCCGGCGCCGTCGATGGCGATCCGGGTGCCGGACTGCGTTCCCGCGGGAACGTCGAGGGTGACGGTCTTGGACTCCGGGTCGGCGTCCGGCAGGTCAGCCTCGAGCGTCGGGATGTCCAGTTCGGTGCCCAGCGCCGCAGCGGTCATCGGCAACTTGACCACCATCTCCAGGTTGTCGCCGTCGCGCTTGAACACCTCGTGCGGCGCTACGTTCAGCTCGACGTAGAGGTCGCCGGCCGGGCCTCCGCCCGGGCCGACCTCGCCGTGGTTGGCCAGGTGGATCCGGTTGCCGGTGGACACGCCGGCCGGCACCTTGACCGTGATGGTCCGGGTGGAGCGCACGCGACCGTCGCCGGAGCATTCGACACATGGATTCGGCAGCACCGTGCCGTAGCCGTTGCAGGTCGGGCAGGCCTGGGTCGTCCGGATGTCGCCGATGAACGACCGCTGGATGTGGGTCACCTCGCCCGCGCCACGGCAGGTGTTGCAGGTGACCGGCTTGGAGCCGTCCTCCGAGCCCGAGCCGTTGCAGCGCGGGCAGACCACCGCGGTGTCGACGCTGATCGGCTTGGTGACGCCGAACGCCGCCTCGGCCAGCTCCAGGCTCATCCGGACCAGGGCGTCCTGGCCGCGCCGGGTCCGCGGCCGCGGACCGCGGGAGCTCTGCTGGCCGAACATCGCGTCCACCAGGTTGGTGAAATCGAAGCCGCCGGTCGCTCCGCCGCCGAAACCACCGAAGCCGCCGCTGCCACCGAAGCCGCCCATCCCCCCGTTGCCGTACGGATCGCCGCCGCGGTCGTACATGTCGCGTTTCTGCGGGTCGGACAGCACCTCGTAGGCGTTGTTGACGTCCTTGAACTTGGCGGCGGCATCGGGATCGTCGGAGACGTCCGGGTGCATCTCGCGCGCCTTCCGCCGGTACGCCTTCTTGATCTCGTCCGGACCGGCATCACGGGAGACGCCGAGGATCTCGTAGTAGTCAGAGCTCATGAGCGGGTGTTCGTACCTTGTCTTCAATCAGGCGATCTTCGGATGCGGCGGTCTTGGGTGGGAGCGGGGGTGGAGCTGTTGGTGATGCAGGGTCAACCCAGCGTCAGGAATCGGCTGACGTAGCGTGCAACGGCCCGTACCGACGCCATCGTCGACGGATAGTCCATCCGGGTCGGACCGACAATACCCAGGGTCGCCCAGGCATCGGCGGGACTGCCGTAGCCGGTCGAGACCACGGAGGTCGATTGGAGCTGTTCGTACGGATTCTCCTGCCCGATCCGTACGGTCACCACGTCGGGAGCCGAGACCTCGCCGAGCAGCTTGAGCAGCACCACCTGCTCCTCCAGCGCCTCGAGCACCGGCTTGACGGTGGTCTCGAACTCGTCGGAGAAGCG
>Ga0164242_10003092_pt1 | contig 19064 bp, 20 predicted proteins | sample OricomgcompostMG_FD_108783 | JGI IMG/M metagenome (GOLD analysis project Ga0164242, IMG submission 108783) | Miracle-Growth compost microbial communities from Emeryville, California, USA - Original compost - Miracle growth compost (MG) ... | reverse complement strand
TGTTCAGCTCGCTTGCATCGGTCATGCGCCCTCCCTATCAGGGCGGCGCTTTCTTTCCCACGCGCTTCTTCGCCCGCAATAAAAGAGCACTCGCATGGCCCGGATCGTGATGAAGTTCGGCGGCACCTCGATGGCCGGCATCGAGCGCATCCGCACCGTCGCGTGCCAGGTGAAGCGCGAGCATGAGGCGGGCAACCAGGTGGCCGTCGTCGTCTCCGCCATGTCCGGCGAGACGGACCGGCTGGTCAATTTCTGCCGCGAGGCCTCGCCGCTCTACGATGCGCGCGAATATGACGTGGTGGTCGCCTCCGGCGAGCAGGTGACAACCGGGCTGCTGGCGATCGCGCTCCAGGCGATCGGGGTGCCGGCGCGGAGCTGGCTCGGCTGGCAGCTCCCCATCCGCACCTCGAACGCGCACGCTGCCGCCCGCATCGCGACGATCGACACCAGGGCGATGGACGCGAGCCTGGCGGCCGGCGAAGTGGCGGTGATCCCGGGTTTCCAGGGGCAGACCGAAGAGGGCCGCGTCACCACGCTCGGCCGCGGCGGATCGGATACCTCGGCGGTGGCGGTGGCGGCGGCGATGAAGGCGGACCGTTGCGACATCTACACCGACGTCGACGGCGTCTACACCACCGATCCGCGCATCGTGCCCAAGGCGCGCAAGATCGAGAAGATCACTTACGAGGAGATGCTGGAGCTGGCGTCCGTCGGCGCCAAGGTGCTCCAGACCCGTTCGGTGGGGCTCGCGATGAAGGAAGGGGTGCGCGTGCAGGTGCTCTCCTCCTTCGGCGATCCCGACCAGCCGCCCATCCCCGGCACCTTCGTCGTCGGCGAGGACGAGATCGGAGACGCATCAGTGGAAAATCAGCTCATCACCGGCATCGCCTATGACCGCAACGAGGCGAAGATCACGCTCACCGCCGTGCCCGACCGGCCCGGCGCGGTGGCGACCATCTTCTCGCCCTTGGCCGAGGCCAACATCAACGTGGACATGATCGTGCAGAATGTCGCGCACGGCACCGGCTCCACCGACGTGACCTTCACCGTGCCGAGCGCCGAACTCGCCCGCTCGCTCGATATTCTGGACAAGGCGAAGGAGACGATCGGCTACGAGAAGCTGATCCCGGACACGCGCGTTTCCAAGGTTTCCGTGGTGGGCGTCGGCATGCGCAGCCATGCGGGCGTCGCCTCCACCATGTTCGAGGCGCTGGCCGGGCGCGGCATCAACATCCAGGCGATCACCACATCGGAGATCAAGGTTTCGGTGCTGATCGACGAGGATTACACCGAGCTCGCCGTCCGCGTCCTTCACACCGCCTACGGCTTGGATGCGGAGGACGCGGCCTAGCCTCTCTCCTTGCGATCTCCTCCCGCTTGTGTATTACATACATAATACACAGCGGAGGATTGCATGAGAAGGAATGTCATCGTTCGAGCCGCGCTGAGCGCCGCCGCCCTCATCGCCACCGCCGCCGCGCCGTCGCCGAAGCTGCTGGTCGAGCGCACCCCGGCGACCGCGCCCGCGCTGCTCGTGCTCGGCAGCCCGCATCTCGGCAATCCCGACCGAGACCTCGCCGATCCCGATGTGCCGGACGTGCTCACCCCCGATCGGCAGAAGCAGATCGAGCAGGTGGTCGACGCTCTCGCCCGCTTCCGTCCCACCCATATCGCGATCGAGTGGGAGGTCTCCAAGCAAGACACGCTCGACAAGGCCTATGCCGATTATCTCGCCGGCCGCCGCGCCGCCAGGGCGGACGAGATCGACCAGATCGCCTTCCGGCTGGGCAAGAAGCTCGGCCTCAAGCGCATCGACGCGGCGGACTGGTTCAAGGAGCCGCCGGGCAAGGATTCGGATTATGACTTTCAGGCCTGGGCGAAGCAGCATGGCGAGCAGGCCCGGCTCGACGCGATCACGGGCCGGCTCAAGGCGCTCTCCAAAGCCGAAACGGCGGCGATGCGCTGCACCGACGTGGCGAGCTGGTACGATCGCGTCAACACGCCCGCCTTCCGCGCCAAGGACAATCGCGCCTATTTCGACACCACCCTGCTCGGGGATATCAGCGCCAACCCGGGCGCGACCTGGGTGGGCGATTGGCACGCGCGCAATCTCAAGATCTTCGCCAATCTCGTCCGCATCGCGAAGCGGCCGGACGATCGGGTGCTGGTGCTGTTCGGCGCAGGGCACGGCTTCCTGCTCGATCGTTTCGCACGGGATTCCGGCGCGTTCCGGGTGGTGGACACGATGCGCTATCTGCCCAAAGGCCGACGGCTGAACAAGGCGGGCTGCTGACCGGAAAAGGTTGGGCGTGGGCGCTTCTTCTTTTATGGAGGCCCGCATGGACAGCTCTCAAGCCTCTCTGCGCGCGGCCGCCGTTCCGCATAATTCCATCGGCCATGACCGCCTCCGCCGCCTAATGGCGCGGGGGACGGAGTTTCTCGGTTCGCGGGTCGCGATCATGGCGGGGGCGATGTCCTGGGTTTCCGAGCGGCATCTCGTCTCGGCCATGTCGAACGCGGGCGGCTTCGGAGTAATCGCCTGCGGGGCGATGTCGCCCGATCTGCTCGACGCGGAGATCGCGGCGACGGGGACGCTCACGAACAAACCGTTCGGCGTCAACCTCATCACCATGCACCCGCAGCTCGCCGAGCTGATCGACGTCTGCGCGAAGCACAAGGTGGGCCATGTCGTGTTGGCGGGCGGCCTGCCCCCCGCCGGCTCGATCGACCGGATCAAGGCGTCGGGCGCGAAGCTCATGTGCTTCGCGCCGGCGCTATCACTGGCGAAGAAGCTGATCCGCTCGGGCGTGGACGCGATCGTGGTGGAAGGCATGGAGGCGGGCGGGCATATCGGCCCGGTCTCCACCAGCGTGCTCGCTCAGGAGATATTGCCCGAGGTCGCGGCGCAGGTTCCCGTGTTCGTCGCGGGCGGCATCGGCAAGGGGCAGGCGATCGCGGGCTATCTGGAGATGGGCGCGGCGGGCGTGCAGCTCGGCACCCGCTTCGTCTGCGCGACCGAATGCATCGCGCATCCCAATTTCAAGAAAGCTTTCATCCGCGCCTCGGCGCGCGACGCGGTGGCGAGCGTGCAGATCGATCCGCGCCTCCCCGTCATCCCGGTGCGCGCGCTTCGCAATGCGGGCTCGGACCTGTTCACCGCCAAACAGCGCGAGGTGGCGCAGGCTTTGGACGAAGGCCGGGTCGAGATGGCCGAGGCGCAGCTCCAGATCGAGCATTACTGGGCGGGCGCGCTGCGCCGCGCGGTGATCGAGGGCGATGTCGAACATGGCAGCCTGATGGCCGGCCAGTCGGTCGGCATGGTGACGAAGGAGGAGCCCGTCGCCGACATCATCGCTACCCTGGTCGACGAGGCGGCGCTGGCGCTCGAGCGGCGTAGCGGCTGATGCTGATCGGCCGGCGGGCGCTGCTCGGCGGAATCGGCGCGACGACGCTCGCGCCCCCGCTCCGCGCCGCCGCGCCGGAGATCGATTGGGCGGCGCTGGGGCAGGAAGTCCGCGCCGAGATGGCATGGGCCTGGGCCGAATATCGCCACCTCGCCTGGGGCGCGGACCAGATCCGCCCCGTTTCGGGAACGCGCCAGACTATCTCATCAAACCGCATGATGTCGGCCTCACCATCGCCGAGGCGCTCGACACGTTGTGGCTGATGGAACTGGACGCGCAGGTGGAGGACGGCGTCCGCTGGATCGCCGATCATTTCCGCCCTGACATTGATGGCTGGGCGCAGGCGTTCGAGACCAATATCCGCCTGCTGGGCTCCATCCTCTCCGGCCATGTCTGCACCGGCGACAAGAAGCTGCTCGCGCTCTGCCACGATCTCGCCGAGCGACTGATGCCGGCGTTCGACACGCCGACGGGGATGCCGCGCCGCTTCGTCAACCTGAAGACCGGCGCGACCAAGGGCGACGTCTCCTACCCCGCCGAGATCGGCGGTTTCGCGCCCGAGGCCACGACTTTGGCGAAGCTTACCGGCGATCGGCGCTTCCTCGACGCCGCGATCCGCGCCGCGATGGCGCTCTACGAGCGGCGCTCCAAAATCGACCTTATCCCGGACGAGGTGAATGTCGTCACCGGCGCGTTCCCTTCGCGCCGCGCCAGCGTCGGCCCGCCGTCGGACAGCTATTACGAATATCTGTGGGACGGCTGGCGGCTGACCGGCGACGCGCGCTTCCGCGACGCCTATCGCACGCTGACGGACGCGATCCTCGCCCACCAGCGCCGCACGATCGGCGGGCGTCTGTGGTTCGTGGACGTGGATTACGAGACGGGCCGACCGCTCGAAACCCGCCAGAGCGAGCTCGCCGCCTTCTACGCCGGCCTGCTCGCCGAGGGCGGCGACGGCGCTATCGGCCAGCTGCATATGGCCTCCTGGGCGGCGGCGCAGGAGCGGTTCGGCGTCGTCCCCGACGAGTTCGACGCGGCGAGTTGGGCCGTGACCGATCCCGGCAACCCGCTCCGCCCCGAAATCGCGGACTCCGCCCTCACTCTCTGGCTCACCGATCGCAACGAGCGCTGGCGGCATCTCGCGCGCGCCCATTTCCTCATCATGAAGCGCCGCCAGAAGGTCGCGCACGGCTATTCGGGGCTCGAGGACGTGCGGATCGCCGGCAGCTACGACGATAGCTGCCCCGGCTTCTGGTGGTCCGAGCAGATGAAATATTACTGGCTGCTCTTCGCCGACGCCAAACGCTTCGATTACGGCCCGGCCCATTATCTCTCGACGGAGGGCAACATCCTGCGCGGCGTCCGCCGGGCCGGCTGACGCATCCAAGTTGACGAAGTTGACGGCCTCGCGCGTTAACCGCTCCCTTACCCCATCAACTCTGAGAAAGATCGCCCACCTCACCGGAGGGAGCGATCATGGCGCGCGAAATCCTACATTGGAAGAGAGGCGGTTGCGGCGCAGAAGCGGACCTCAGCACGGTCCATCAGAGAGAGCCAATTCCCGGACCTGACGAAGGTGATACTCGGCTGCTTCGCGAACCTCTGCGCTGCGAGAGATATCCGCCCAGCACCAAATGGCGACGCACACACTCTTCAGGTCGGCATAGTGCCTGGCGAGCGCTTGATCGGCGTCGCTGAAGTGCGACCATGCGGCGAACGGAAGGCCAGCGATGTCATATTCACGGGGGCCAAGGCACGCATCCTCGAAGTCCCCCCAGAGAGGCCCGCGTCCACCGAGCAGGAGATTGCCGAGATGAGCATCTCCGTGCAGCGGAACCCAACTGCTGATGGTCGTCTCGATACCGCGACGAAGACGACGGTATTGCGTCCTCAGGAGATCTTTGTCGCGCCCGGTGAGGGCGGCAATCGCTTCATCATCGGCGAGTACGGCCCAACAGCGATCCAGCGCCTGTGTGTAAGGCGGTAATTCGCCGCCATAGTCCAGTAAAGCTCGATGAACGAAGGCGAGCGTCGTAGCGGCAAGCGTCGCATCGGCCTCATCGGCTGTCCGCTCGTGCGCCACATAAGGCCATAACGTCACGACAGAAGACGCGGCGACGTGCGGCCCCGCCCACTCCTCCAGCGGCGCGAGCGCAGGCGCGTGGCGGTGGGCAAGATGACGTGCGACTGCCACTTCCTTGATCGCCCGTAGTCGTGCCGCGTCGATCGGCTCGGCGGACTGGACCCTTGCCACTAATTTGAGAGGCGAAAGCAGGAGTGTGGTATGGTGTGCCGCCTTCAGGACAGTAGGCGTGACCTCGCCCAGCTTGAGGTCTCTGCACATCGAGGAAACCACCGCGATCTCATCTAGGAGGTTTGGCCGGTCCATACTCAGCAAGCTGCGCGAGAAGCTGACCTTCCGCAATCCGCCAGAAAGGTGAAGGACAGGGCTTCGACAGGCTCAGCCCGAACGGAGGTGAGCACTTGTCCCCTTCTCACCTAGACCTTTGGCCGAATGCGACTCTCCTGAGTTTACGCCTCCAGCTGCCGCAGCAACAGACGGACGTCGGCGTCCAGCTCGGCGTCGGCCTTGCGGAGCTTCTCGATCTGACGGACCGCGTGGATCACGGTGGTGTGATCGCGTCCGCCGAAGCGGCGGCCGATCTCCGGGAGCGAGCGGGGCGTCAACTGCTTGGCGAGATACATGGCGACCTGCCGGGGCCGCGCCACCTCGCGCGCGCGGCGCGCCGAGGTCATCTCCGCCTTGCGGATGCGGTAATGATCCGAAACCTTGCCCTGGATCTCGTCGATGGTGATGCGGCGCTGGTGGGCGCGCAGCACGTCCGTCAGCGTCTCCTCGACGAAGGCGATGTCGATCGTGCGGTTCGACAGCATCGCATAGGCGATGACGCGGTTGAGCGCGCCTTCCAGCTCGCGGACATTGGAGGCGATGCGGCGTGCAAGGAACATCACCACCTCGTCGGGCACCCGCACCTGCGGCATCGCCTCCAGCTTCTTGGCGATGATGTTGAGGCGGAGCTCGAAATCGGCGGGATTCACGTCCGCCACTAGACCCCAGGAGAGGCGGGAGAGGATGCGGCTCTCGATGCCCTCCAGATCCTGGGGCGAGCGGTCGGCGGTGATGACCAGCCTTTTGCCCGCCGAAATGATCTCGTTCATCGTGTGGAAGAACTCCTCCTGAGTGGAGTCCTTGCCGGCGATGAACTGCACGTCGTCGATCATCAGCACGTCGGCCGAGCGCAGCCGTTGCTTGAATTCATGCGTGTTCCGGGCGCGCATCGCGGCCACGAACTCGAACATGAACTTCTCGGCCGACATATAGACGATCCGCGCCTTCGGCTGGCGGCGGCGATATTCATGGCCGATGGCGTGCATCAGGTGGGTCTTGCCGAGCCCGGTCGCGCCGTGGAGGAACAATGGATTGAAGGCTAGCGGCCCGCCCTCCGCCAGGGTGCGCGCGGCGTTGTAGGCGACTTCGTTGGGCTTGCCGACGACGAAGCTTTCGAAGGTGTAGCGCGGCTCGAGCGCGATGCCGTCGATCGCGGCGGCCGCTTCGGGCGCGGCCTCGGCCTCCGGCTCGGCTTCCTCCGGCTCATCGCGTTCGGCGGTGAACAGGGTCGGCCTGCCCGCCTCCGTCACCAGCTTCAGATGCCGGACTTGCGGCAGATGCGCGCGCCAGGCGTGGAGCAGGCGATCGGCGTAATGCGATTCGACCCAGCTCGTCATGAACTCAGACGGCGCGGCGAGCCGGATCGTGCCGCTCTCCTCGTCGAGATCCACCAGCCGGATCGGCTTCAGCCAATGATCGAAGGTGCGCGCGCCGCAATCGCGGCGCAACCCGGTTCGGATCGCGGTCCAGGCGGCTTCGGTGACGCGGAGCGTTTCGCTCTCGATGCATGCAGCCGATTCCGTTGCCTGAACCACGCAGCCTCCCCTGTCCGGCGCGTTGCCGCGTCGAATTCCGCAGACACAAGCTCTCGCTGCCGGAAGCGCCCCGCGACCGGCTTTCGAACTTACGCTTACCCTGATCCCCACCGTCTCGAATCCGGTGATTCGCCGACGACGGGGAAGCACTTTCTGGAAGGAGCGCGAGCCCGGATCAAGGGCGCGAACCGTAACTTATGTGAAATATCTCGCTTGACACCGGAAAGCCGTGACTTTCCAGAGATCAAATGAAAATCTCTGATAAATCAGCCAGATAGCCGCTCGCGTGATTCTGCGAAGGCCGCGAATCGTGGAACAAGCCCGCTTTCCTTCGGCCACCTTCGCGAACGCAAAAAACCCGCCGGCCAAGGGCCGGCGGGCTTACCGTCTCGTTAACCTCAAGAGGGTCAGGCGATCGCGCCGACCCGCTTGCTGAGGCGGGACATCTTGCGCGCCACCGTGTTCTTGTGGAGCACGCCTTTGGAGATGCCGCGCGCCATTTCGGGCTGTGCCGCCTTGAGCGCCGCCTCGGCCGCCGCCTTGTCGCCACTGGCGATCGCCTGCTCCACCTTCTTCACGAAACTGCGGATGCGGCTGACGCGCGCGCCGTTGATTTCGTTGCGGCGCTCGTTGCGGCGGATGCGCTTCTTGGCCTGTGGCGTGTTCGCCATGAATATCCCTCGAATCTGCTCAAATGGAGAGGCGGCGCGGGCGCAGCCGAGCCGTGAAGGCGGCCCCTCTAGCGGGCGAAGGCCGGTCCGTCAACGGATTCGGGCGCTGGGCACGCGCATTATCGCTGGCATTTCACGCAGTGAAAGGTGGAGCGCCCGCCGTCCACCCGCCGCCGGACGACGCCGCCGCACGGGCAGGCCTCGCCCTCGCGGCCATAGACGCGGAACCGCTTGGAGAAATAGCCGAGCTCGCCGTCCGGCCGAGCATAATCGCGCAGGGTGGAGCCGCCCGCCTCGATCGCCTCGGCCAGCACCGCGCGAATCGCCTCCACCAGCGCCGCCAGCCGGGCCCTGGAGAGCGTGCCTGCGGGCCGCGTCGGCGCAATGCGGGCGATGTTGAGCGCCTCGCAGACATAGATGTTGCCCAGTCCCGCGACGATTCGCTGATCGAGCAGCATCGCCTTGATCGGCGCGACCCGCCCGGCGAGCGCCGCCTTCAGCCCATCCGCGTCGAAGCCGGGGCCGAGCGGCTCGGGGCCGAGCGCGGTGAAGGGCGGCCATTGGGCGAGCTGCGCCGTCTCCACCAGATCGACCGAGCCGAAGCGGCGGGGATCGGCAAGCGAGAGGCACCGCCCCTCCACCGTCTCGATCAGCAAATGATCGTGGGGCCCGAGCGCGTCCGGGTCGATCCGCCAGCGGCCGGACATGCCGAGGTGGAAGATCATGGTGTCGCCGCGATCGGTGTCGATCAGGCCGTATTTGGCGCGTCGCCCAAGCCCGATCACGCGCGCGCCGGTCAGCCGCTGGCGCAGGTCCGGCGGGAAGGCGCGGCGCAGGTCCGCCCGGCGCGGCTCGACGCGGGCGATCACGCGGCCGTCGAGCACGCTCGCCAGGCCGCGCACGGTGGTTTCGACTTCGGGAAGCTCGGGCATCGCAATACGATGCGCTAGGTTCGAATTGCGCGGGCGGCAAGCCTTGGGTAAGCGCCGGGCCATGGACAGCGACACGGTTTCGTTCGGCTACAGCGAGGTGGCCCCCGAGGAGAAGACCCGCCTCGTCGGCGACGTCTTCCGGCGCGTGGCGCGGCGCTACGATATCATGAACGACGCCATGTCGGGCGGCCTGCACCGGCTGTGGAAGGACCAGTTCGTCCGGCGCGTGAAGCCGCGGCCGGGCGAGCGCATCCTCGATATGGCGGGCGGCACCGGCGACATCGCCTTCCGCCTCGCCCGCGCGGGCGCGCAAGTGACGGTGGCGGACATCAACCCCGCGATGCTCGACGTCGGCATCGAGCGCGCGCGCAAGCGGGGCCTGGACGGGCTGACCTGGGCCGAGGAAAATGCCGAGAAGCTGAGCTTCGCGGACCGGAGCTTCGACGCCTACACCATCGCCTTCGGCATCCGGAACGTCACCGACATTCCCGCCGCGCTCCGCGAGGCGAAGCGCGTGCTGAAGCGCGGCGGCCGCTTTTATTGCCTGGAGTTCTCCACCACCACCTGGCCGGGCTTTCGGGAGCTTTACGACGCCTATTCGCACCACCTGGTGCCCAGGGTCGGCAAGCTGATCGCGCAGGACGAAGAGAGCTACCGCTATCTGATCGAATCGATCCGCCGCTTCCCCGACATGCCCGCGTTCAAGCGCATGATCGAGGAAGCGGGATTCGTGAACGCCCGCGTCGAGCCGATCCTCGGCGGCCTCGTCGCCATCCACAGCGGCTGGGTGATTTGATGAGGGCGCCCATTCCTCCCCGGAACGGGGAGGGGGACCGCTCGCGAAGCGAGTGTTGGAGGGGGCTCGGCCACAAACGAGCCGTCCGGCTTCGCGCCCCCCTCCGGCAGGCGCTGCGCGCGCGCCACCTCCCCGTGCCGGGGAAGATCTGATGGCTTCTACCCTCACCCATCTTTTCCGCCTTTTGCGCTGGGCGCGCACGCTGGCGCGGCATGGGGCCTTACAGGGGCTGGAGCGCGATCCGCTCACCCCGCCGACGGTGCGCCGCCTGATCCGGCTCGCCCGCATCGGCGCACGCGTGCCCAGGCAGCCGCGCTACGCCGACGCGCTGGAGGCGATCGGCCCGGCCGCGATCAAGTTCGGCCAGGCGCTGGCGACGCGGCCCGATCTGGTCGGCGAAGAGGCGGCGCTCGATCTCTACCGGTTGCAGGACGCGCTACCCCCCGTCCCCTTCCCGCTGATCCGCGCGGCGATCGAGCAGGGGTTGGGCAAGCCGATCGGGCAGCTCTTCGCCTCCATCGAGGAGGAGCCGATCGGCGCGGCTTCGATCGCGCAGGTCCACCGCGCCGTCACCATCGACGGGCGGCATGTGGCGGTCAAGGTGCTGCGTCCGGGCGTCGAGCAGGATTTCGCCCGCGCGATCGACACCTATGAATGGGCTTCCGCCCAGGCCGAGGCGCTGGGCGGCGAGATCGAGCGGCTGCGGCCGCGCCTCGTCGTCGCCACCTTCAAGCAATGGACCGCGCGCGAGCTCGATCTGCGGCGCGAGGGCGCGTCGGCTTCCGAGCTTTCGCGCAACATGGAGGCGGAGCCCGGCTTCTGCGTTCCCGCGATCGATTGGCAGCGCAGCGGCCGGCGCGTGCTGACGATGGAGTGGATCGACGGCATCCGCATCAGCGATCGCGAGGCGCTGATCGCGGCCGGCCACGATCCGGCCGCGATCGCCGCCACGCTGGTGCGGAGCTTCCTCAGGCAGGCGATCGCCGACGGCTTCTTCCACGCCGATCTCCACCAGGGCAATCTGTTCGTGCTGCCCGACGGGCGCATCGCGGCGATCGACTTCGGCATCATGGGCCGGATCAACCGCCAGGCGCGGCTGTGGCTCGCCGAAATCCTCCACGGCCTGATCACCGGCAATTACCGCCGCGTCGCCGAGATTCATTTCGAGGCGGGCTATGTGCCGCCGCACCATAATCTCGCCGAGTTCGCGACTGCGCTGCGCGCCGTGGGCGAGCCGATCCGGGGCCTGCCGGTCAAGGACATCTCGATCGGCCAGATGCTCGACGGGCTGTTCGCCATCACCCGCGATTTCGACATGCCTACCCAGCCGCACCTGCTGCTCCTGCAGAAGACGATGGTGATGGTGGAGGGCGTGGCGACCAGCCTCGATCCCGACATCAACATGTGGGACGTCGCCGCCCCCTTCGTGCGCGAATGGTTGCGCGCCGAGCTCGGCCCCGAGGCGCTGCTCGCCGATCGCCTGCGCGATCTCGGCCGCACCATCCACCTGCCGCCGGACCTGATCGAACGGCTCGACCGCCTGCTCCCGAAGCCGAGCCCGGTGCCGCCGCCCCCGCCGCTCCCCCACATCGAGCCGCTCCGCCCCGGCGCCGGCTGGCGCTACGGCGCGGTAGCGCTGATCGCGGCGGCGGTGGGTCTGCTGATCGGGTGGTGGCTGTTGTAGAGGCGCCCGTCCCCGTCACCCGGGTTCGTCCCGGGATCCACGCCTGATGCAATTCCCGGACCGCTGAACTTGCCTTGCATTGGATGCCGGGACAAGCCCCGGCATGACGACGGTAAACCGGCCTTCCCCGCCTTCGGACAGAATCAGGGGAGCAGCAGGCTGGCGTCGCCGTAGCTGTAGAAGCGGTAGCCTTGCGCGATGGCGTGGGCGTAGGCGGCGCGCATCGTTTCCAGCCCCATCAGGGCCGAGACCAGCATGAACAGGGTCGATCGGGGCAGGTGGAAGTTGGTCATCAGCCCGTCGATCGCGCGGAAGCAGTAGCCCGGCGTGATGAAGATGGACGTGTCGTCCTCGAAGGGGCGGATCACGCCACCCTCGTCCGCCGCGCTTTCGAGCAGGCGCAGGCTGGTGGTGCCGACCGCGATCAGCCGCCCTCCCCGCCCGCGGACCGCGTTGAGCCGGTCGGCTGTGGCGGCGTCGATGCGGCCCCATTCGGCGTGCATCCGATGATCTTCGGTGTCTTCGGCCTTGACCGGCAGGAAGGTGCCCGCGCCGACATGCAGGGTGAGCGTCTCATGGGCGACGCCGCGGCGGCCCAGCGCCTCGATCAGCCGGGGCGTGAAGTGCAGCGCGGCGGTGGGGGCCGCGACCGCACCCGCCTCTCGCGCGAACATGGTCTGATAATCCTCGGCGTCGCGCGCGTCGGCGGGGCGCTTGCCGGCGATATAGGGCGGCAGCGGCATGCGCCCGGCGCGCTCGAGCAGCAGCTCGACCGGCTCCTCCCCTTCGAAACGGAGCAGCCAGCTCCCGTCCTCGCCGCGATCGGAGACCACGGCGCGAACGCCGCCTCCGAAATCCACCGCATCGCCTTCACGCAGCCGTTTGGCGTTGCGCACGAAGGCGCGCCAGTCGCGCGGCCCGTCGCGCTTGTGAAGCGTCGCGCCGATGCTCGCATTGCCGCGCCGCCCTTCGAGCTGGGCCGGGATGACGCGGGTGTCGTTGAACACCAGACAGTCGCCGGGCGCGAGCATGTCGGGCAGCTCGGAGACGATGCAATCGGCGAGCGAATCCGGCCGCACCACCAGCATCCGCGCCGAATCGCGGGGGCTCGCGGGGCGGAGCGCGATCCGCTCCGGCGGCAGCTCGAAATCGAACAGATCGACGCGCATTCCTAATCCTTAAGGGCTTCCTGCACCCTCTTCCGTTCGTGCCGAGCGCAGTCGAGGCACGTGATCCGGGCGACTCCCCTGGAACATGTCCCTCGACTGCGCTCGGGACGAACGGAGGAATGGATTCGAACGCTACGGCTGCGGACTGGCGCCGTCGCTCTGATTCTGGGCCTGCCCCATCGGACCGGACGGCAGCCTCGCAGGCGCGGCAGGCGTGCGCGTCGGCGCGGCGACCGGGGGCGGCAGCTTGTCGGCGGGATCGTCGCCCATCGTCGCGCGCAGGATGCGGGTCGGATTGGCGGGCGGCTCGCCGGGCTGAATCGCGTCGACATATTGCATGCCGGAGACGACGCGGCCGAACACGGTGTAGTGGCCGTCCAGCTTCAGATTGGGCTGGAACATGATGTAGAACTGGCTGTTCGCGCTGTTCGGATCGTCCGCCCGCGCCGCAGCCACCGCGCCGCGCACATGCGGCAGATCGTTGAACTCGGCCGGCACGTCGGGAAGCGTGGAGCCGCCCTCGCCGGTGCCCTTGGGATCGCCGCCCTGCGCCATGAAGCCGGGGATGACGCGGTGGAAGGTGAGCCCGTTATAGAAACCCTGACGGGTCAGCGTCTTGATCCGATCGACCATCTTGGGCGCCTTGTCCGGCCGGAGCTGGATCACCACGCGGCCGCCGTCCGACAGATCGAGATCCCAGGTGTTGTCCGGGGTCAGAGGCGGCGGGAGATATTGCTCGATGGTGTCGGGCGCAGCGCCTTCGGGCTTGAGCTTGTCCTTGGCGGAGGCCGGCGCGCCGAGCGCCAGCGCGGCGGTGAAGGCGAGGGCAAGGGCGATCTTCATCGGTCTCAACGGCTCCGCAAATCTGTCATGCAGCGAGGGCGAGGCTCCGCCCTAGCTGAACCGCGCGCGCTTTCCTATCGCTGAACGCCGCCGGGCGCGCGCAGCCGGTCGACCCGGGCGATCACGTCCGTCGCCACCGCCGGGGGCACGAAGCGGCCGATCTCGCCTCCATAAAGCGCGATTTCCTTGACCAGCCGCGAGGCGATCGGCTGGAGCGCCACGTCGGCCATCAGGAACACCGTCTCGATGGCGGAATCGAGCTGCTGGTTCATGCCCGCCATCTGATACTCATATTCGAAATCGGCCACGGCGCGCAGCCCCCGCACGATCAGCGAGGCGCCCTGCGCGCGCGCGAAGTGGATCAGCAGCGAATCGAACGCCACCACCTCGATCTGGCCGTCGCCCAGCCCAGCCGTCTCGCGCCGCACCATCGCCAGCCGCTCATCCAGCGTGAACATGGGCGATTTGGAGGGATTGGTGGTGACGCCGATCACCAGCCGATCGACCAGCGCCAGCGCGCGACGGATGATATCCATATGGCCGAGCGTCAGCGGATCGAACGTGCCCGGATAGACGCCGATATGGGTGGTCATCCCCCGCCCTTCCCTCAGTGATCGCGCTCGACGATGTAGCGAGCGATGGCGCGCAGCGGTTCGGCTTCCGCGCCGTAACCGGCGAGGTGCGCGATTGCCTGATCGACCAGCATCGCCGCCTGCGCCCGCGCGCGCTCGGGTCCCAGCAGCGAGACGAAGGTGGCTTTGCCGGCGTCCGCGTCCTTATGCGTCGCCTTGCCGACCACGGCGGCGTCCCCTTCCGCATCGAGCAGATCGTCGGCGATCTGGAAAGCGAGACCGATGTCGCGGGCATAGGCGCGCAGCGGCTTGCGGCCTTCCGGCGGCACATGGCCCAGGATCGCCCCCGCCTCCAGGCAGAAGGCGATCAGCGCGCCGGTCTTGAGCTGCTGGAGGCGCGTGGTGGTGGGCAGATCGAAGCGCGTCTCCTCGGCGGCGAGGTCCATCGCCTGCCCGCCTGCCATGCCCGAAGGCCCGGCGGCGCGGGCCAGCGCCAGCGAGAGCTCCGCGCGCACGAAGGGATCGGGATGGGTTTCCGGATCGACGATCACCTCGAAGGCGAGCGCCTGGAGCGAATCGCCCGCCAGCACCGCCAGGGCCTCGTCAAACGCCTTGTGCACGGTGGGCTTGCCGCGCCGCAGGTCGTCATCGTCCATGCAGGGCAGATCGTCGTGGATCAGGCTGTAGACATGGATGCACTCGATCGCGAGCCCGGCGCGCAGCGCGCTCGCCCGATCGACGTTGAACAGCGCGGAGGAGGCGACGATCAGGAAGGGGCGGAGTCGCTTGCCGCCGCCGATCGCGGCGTGGCGCATTGCCTCGTAGAGCCGCGCGCGGGGATCGTCCGGCACGGCGAGGAGCCGATCGAACAGCGCGTCGATCTCCGCGCCCACCGCCTGCATGGCCTGCCCAAGCGGCATCGAGACGAGCGAGGGCACCGGCTCACTCGCCATCGAGCGGCTCGACGCCGTTGGGCCGACCGCCGGGACCGACCTGGATGCGCTCGATCCGCGCCTGCGCCGCCTTCAACCGCTCCTCGCAGCGGGCGCGCAGCCGGTCCCCCTCCGCATAGAGATCGATCGAGCGTTCGAGCGGCACGTCGCCGCTCTCCAGCTCGTGAACGATCTGCTCGAGCCGGCGCAAGGCCTCCTCGAAGCTCAGCTCGGCGATACTGTCCTGCTCTTCGGCCATGGCCCGCTTGTGGAGGCGCGCTTGGGGCGGGTCAAGCGGGCTTCATTGCGCGTTTCACCCCCCGTTCGTGCTGAGGAGCCACTGAGCGAAGCCGAAGTGGCGTCTCGAAGCACATGCCCTTCGAGACGGGTCTTCGACAGGCTCAGCCCCTCCTCAGGGCGAACGGGAACCAGGAGAACTTCACCGCCGGAAGGGATCGACCACGCCTTCGGGGAGCTGGTAGCTCGGCCGCTCCTCGCCCTCGACCGCTTCCTCGTCGGCGTCGGCGCGGTGGGCGGCTTCACGTTCGGCGCGCAGCTCCTCGATCAGCGCGTCGCGATCGCCCGAAAGGCGGTCGTCGACCGGCGCCTCAATGCCCTTCGCCTTGGCCGCTTTGGCGATCGCCGCGTCCAGCTCGCGCTGGGAGCAGAGGCCCAGCGTCACCGGATCCTTGGGCGTGATGTTGGCGATGTTCCAGTGGGTGCGGTCGCGGATCGCGGCTATGGTGGTGCGGGTGGTGCCGATCAGCTTGCCGATCGCGCCGTCCGAGACTTCGGGGTGGTTGCGGATGATCCAGGCGATGCCGTCCGGCTTGTCCTGCCGCTTGGAGACCGGCGTGTAGCGCGGGCCCTTGGTGCGGCGCGCCTGCTCCGGCCCCTTGGCCATCTGGAGCTTGTAGTCGGGATCGGCCTGCCCCTTCTCGATCTCCTCCATTGTCAGCTCATGCGCGCGCACCGGATCGCGGCCGGTGAGCTTGGCGCCGGCGGTGTCGTCGGCGATCGCCTGCACCTCGAGGATGTGCAGGCCGCAGAACTCCGCGATCTGCGCGAAGCTGAGCGAGGTGTTGTCGACCAGCCAGGACGCGGTCGCATGGGGCATGAGCGGCTGGGCCAAGGGTCTCTCCACAAGCATCATAAAGAAAGGGCCGCCCCGATAGGGAGCGGCCGGTGCGTGACGCGAATGTAATGCGGCGGGCGCGAAGGGGCAAGCCATTCCGCCCGGCCCCGCCCCGCGGGTATCCTCCGGCCCGCCTCGGAAGGGCGGGCCGGAGGATCGCGCCTATTGCGGCGTGGTGCTCACCGTCGTGGTGGTCGTCTTCTCCGTCGTCCTGTGCCGCGTCGGCGAACGATAATGGTGGACGACGCGATGCGTCACATGATGGACCGGCGCGACGGTCCTATTCTTCTCGACGGTGGTGACGGTCGTGGTCGCCGGCGGGGTGTTGCGGAGCGCATTGGCCTCCGCCGTGGCCGCGGCCGCCTGGTGCTGCGCCGCATCGGCGCGCTGCTCGGCGGCGGCGGCGCGCTGGTTGGCCGCGGCCGCCGCCTGCGCGGCGGCGCTCGCCGAGGCGTTGGCGTCGGCGGCCTGCGCGCTCAGCGCCTCGGTCTGGTCCTGATGCGCTCGACCGATCGCGGTGTCCGCGATCTCCGAAGCGTGGATCGCGGCGGAGATGGATTGCTCCTTGTCGCCGCGCGCGAGATCCTCCTTGGCGTGGGCGAGCTCGGCCTGCGCCCGGGCGACCATGGCCGGCGCGTCTCCGCCGACATTCAGCCGGTTGGCCACATCGATCTTGGCCTGCGCCTTCGCGATCGCCGCGCGCGCCCTGTCGGCTTTCCCCGCCACCGCCGGAGCCGCCGACAGCGCCATCAGCGCCGTGATCGCCGCCCCCCGCGTGAATTTGGTCATGCGGGACATATCCATCCTCCTCCTTCGTTGACCGGCGCTGCAACGAAGGCGGCGGGGGCGGAGTTCCTGTCGGGAAACGGGAGAAATTTTGCGGATATTAACAACCCCCTCTCGTCGTCCCCGCGAAAGCGGGGAACCCGCTGCCTTTCAGCCGTTGATTCGCTCGAACAGATCATCCCATTCTGGATTATCACGCTCGATCAGTTCGAACTTCCAGGCGCGCCGCCATTTCTTGAGCGCTTTCTCCCGCGCGATCGCGTCTGCAATGCTGTCGAAGCGCTCGGCATGGACCAGCCGCGTGATGCCATAGCGCCGAACGAACTCCGATCCGATACCTTGACGATGCTCCCACACCCGTCTGGCGATCTCCGCCGTCACGCCGATATAGAGCGTGCCCCGATAACGGCTGGCGAGGATATAGACCCAGCCACCTTTCAAGGCAGCGGGGTCCCCGCGTTCGCGGGGACGACGGTGGAAAGAATCATTCCGGAACCGTCAGCACGATCTTGCCGATATGGTCGCCCTCCTCCATCCGATGGTGGGCGTCGGCGGCGCGCTCCAGCGGGAAGGTGGAGTCGATCACCGGCTTCAGCCCGCCGTCCGCGACGTGCGGCCAGACGGTGCGGGCGATCTCGTCCGCCACCAGCGATTTGAACGCCACGTCGCGGCCGCGCAGCGTCGAGCCGGTGAGCGTCAGACGGCGGCGCATCACCCGGCCGATGTCGATCTCCGCCTGGCTGCCGCGCTGCACCGCGATCGAGACGTGCCGCCCCTCCTCCGCCAGGCAGGCGAGGTTGCGCGGCACATAGTCGCCGCCCACCATGTCGAGCACCGCCGCGACGCCGCGCCCGCCGGTGATGGCCTTCACCTCCTCCACAAAATCGCGGGTCTTGTAATTGATGGCGTGCGCCGCGCCGATTTCCCGCGCCCGCGCGCACTTCTCGTCGGTCCCGGCGGTGACGATCACGGTCAGATCGAACAGCTTGCCCAGCAGGATCGCCATCGTGCCGATGCCGCTCGTGCCGCCGTGGACGAGCACGGTATCGCCTTCGATCGCATAGGCGCGCTCGAACAGGTTGCTCCACACCGTGAACAGCGTCTCGGGCATAGCCGCCGCCTCGATCATCGAGAGCGCGGGCGGAACCGGCAGGCACTGGCCGGCCGGCGCGGCGCAATATTCGGCGTAGCCGCCGCCCGCCACCAGCGCGCAGACCTTCTGCCCCAGCATTTCGCGCGGAGCCTCCTCGCCCACCGCGACCACCTCTCCGGCGATCTCCAGACCCGGAATCGAGGGCGCGCCGGGCGGCGGCGGATAATGGCCCTTGCGCTGAAGGATGTCCGGCCGGTTGACGCCCGCGGCGGCGACGCGGATCAAGAGCTCCCCCGGCGCGCAGGCGGGAATTGGCCGCTCGACCAACCGCAGCAGCTCGGGTCCGCCCGCTCCTTCCGGGTCGATCGCGCGCATCCTGTCGGGAAGCCCCGCCATTTTTATCCCCCTGTTTCGCCGCTTCGTTTATTGACAGCGAGGCCGAAGCGGTCAACGCTTTGGACATGGATGCAGACGATTTCCTGCCCAGACGTGCCGACGATCCCCTCGTCGCGCTCGGCCGCCAGGATCTCGATCCCCTTTCGGTCGAGGAGCTGAACGCGCGCATCGCCGCGCTCGAAGCCGAGATCGAGCGCGTCCGTAAACATGCCCAGCGCGCCGTTAACCATCGCGCAAGTGCGGAAAGCCTATTCAAGCGATGAGGACGGCCCGCTCCGCGCGCGGCAAGCATCACCGGCCCCGCGCCGGCACGGGCATCCTTGATGAAACGGGCGCGCCTCCCGACATATTCGATATGGCGCGCCGTTTGATCGGGCCGCCGCCTTGGAGTTGATCGACTATGCCCAGTTTCGCCCGCGAGCTTGAGACCACCCTGCACAATGCGCTCGCCGCCGCCAGCTCGCGCCGTCACGAATACGCCACGCTCGAACATCTCCTGCTCGCGCTGATCGACGACGATCAGGCGGGCCAGGTGATGTCCGGCTGCGGGGTGGAGCTGGACGATCTGAAGGAGACGGTCTCCCACTATCTCGACAGCGAGCTCGATGCGCTCAAGACCGACGCGGAGACGGATCCCTCCCCCACCAGCGGCTTCCAGCGCGTCGTCCAGCGCGCGATCCTCCACGTCCAGTCTTCGGGCCGCGAC
>Ga0164242_10003091_pt1 | contig 19065 bp, 15 predicted proteins | sample OricomgcompostMG_FD_108783 | JGI IMG/M metagenome (GOLD analysis project Ga0164242, IMG submission 108783) | Miracle-Growth compost microbial communities from Emeryville, California, USA - Original compost - Miracle growth compost (MG) ... | reverse complement strand
TAGCAATGACAACCAAAAGTTCTATCAATGTAAAGGCCTGGCGTTCTTTTTGCCTAGTGAAGTTCATCACAATCTCCATTTAAATATGTCTCTTCACATCTTTATGAAAAGTACTTTTAGTATACCCGCAATCGGCGCTTCTCAAACCTTCGCACACAGGGAAAATCGCTCATAAATTCTGGATTACCGCTCAACTTTGCATTTATTCCCCTTTATCATGGTGCGCCATCCGATAATACGAAGGGGAAAGTCCATAAGTCTCTCTAAAAACCTGGGAAAAATGGTTCGCATCGCGCCAGCCGATACGCTCCGCAATGTTACGCAGCGATAAATCGGTGTGCTCCAAATAGTGGCGGGCCGTTTCCAGTCGTTGCGTTTTGAGATAATCACGCGGCGTGGAACCAATATGTTGATGAAAAGCGCGGCGGAACTGTGCCGGACTGAATCCCGCCACACGGGCAAGATCAGTGATGTTGCAAGCGGGATCATTAGAAATGCGGCGCAGCGTCTGCGCCAGCCATGCGGGCAATTCCGAATGAACGGACGACACCAGCGGCGTGGAAGTGAGATGCGGCCAGCAAAGCCCAAACAGCGCTTGGGCCAGACCGCCGATTGTTAAACGTTGATGCGCTTCCTCCAAACGGAATTCATCCACAATCTGGCTCATCCACGCTTCCATCAGCGCGCGCTCCTTTTCATCGGGCCGCCATTGCGCCGGCAGCGAGATATTTTTCATCAAATTGAATTTGTTGAAAACCGTCACCCACAACCGCAGGGAAAGCCATATCGTTTGTTCCCGCGTAATAATATCACGCTCCATGCTGACGGGGAGGAACATCGCTTCCCCACTCTGCACTTTCCATTTTTGATCTGCGGTGCGCACTTCTATGGCTCCTTCCTGAATCAGCCACAACTGTCCCTGCAATGCCGCGTAATGATGCCTTGCGGGATCGTGATGATACGTCTGTCCGGCAGGCCAATGATGATGATTGACCGCCCACACCTGAACGGCGATGCTGGAAATATCGATATTACGAATAGCGTCCATAATTTTGTTTTTTGTAAATGTAGCTTCTGGTGTAATTCAATACTGTTATCCCTGCACCGTCTTAACAAAAATATCCTCCAGCGCCTTTTCCGGATGTTCGCACAATCCCGAATGCACCGAGGAACACTGAATAATAGAACTACGCGGAGCGACGAGCCAGTGAAAACGTTCGCGTTGCGAAAGTTTGCCAATCGGCCCGGCTTCGCCACCGCCAGCGCAGATTAAGGAAATGCAACGCAAATGATCTTCAATTAATTCGATATCTATTGCGGGGGCAAACGCCGATAGACGATCATGATTCAGTTCTATACGCGCCCGCAGAAAGTCTTGCAACGGGCACCATAATAACACCCCCGCATTCAAAAACTCTTCGCGTTCCACGCGCGGCACCACACGGATGATGGAATATTCAAAGCTGTGCGCGGGCATTTTGCGCCTCCTCCAAAAACGCGTGGGGCGCTTTTAATCGCTGCATCAAATAAGCGAGATAAGCGGCACGATGTTCTTCCACCGTGGCAAATTGTTCCACATCGCCCAGCCAGCTATCGGGGATTAAATCGACAATCTGCGAAAGTACTTCCAACATGAGGCACGCGGAAAACACCTCGTCTACTTCATCCAACCGGCTTGCCAGCGGCAGTAACACGTGATCTTTGATGGGCGCAAAACGATCCTCACTACGCGCCAGATAATCATTCCAACTGTGATGAAAATAAAACGCCGCGCCGTGATCGATGAGCCATAATTCCCGATGCCAGATCAACAAATTGGTATTGCGCGCCGTGCGATCGACGTTGGTACAAAAGGCATCCAGCCAAACGATGGATGAAGCCAAATCAGGATTTTTTGTAACCGGTCTCGAAAGTAAGGGATCATAATTGATGGATCCCGGCAGATAATCCAATGCCAGATTCAGCCCCGCGCTGGATTTTATTAAATGCTGAATTTCAGAGTCAGGCTCCGTGCGGCCCAACACCGGATCGAGTTCCACGAAAACCAATTCCGGCATTCTGATGCCCAGCGTTCTGGCAATTTCGCCGGCCAGCAATTCCGCAATTAACGCCCGCGCGCCCTGACCGGCGCCGCGAAATTTTAAGACGTAAGTGCCGTCATCATCGGCTTCCACAATGGCCGGAAGCGAGCCGCCTTCGCGCAGCGGCGTGACGTAACGCGTGGCCTGAACAGTTCGTAAATGCATCAATAAAAGTATACATTTATCGGGAAGAAGGAATAAAAGTACTTTTACATTCGCACCTTTGCGTTTGTAGAAGCGGCGTCGCGCCGCTTATTTTAAAGCGCCAAGATGCCGCTTCTACCTCATTTCCAATTACACTTTCTTCATGCCATTCGCACCCAAAATCCGCAAGCAAATGTTGTCCGCTCTAAACGGTCACATCATCCCGGCTCTGCAAAGCCAGGTCATCACTCAAGTGCTGGCCGGGCCACCATTTGATTTCTCCGGCGCGCCACATTGGGCGGTGCGAAAAGTACTTTTACCGGACAAAAAATCTAATCCGCTGGATATAGTGGTGCGCTGGGACGAAGAACACCTCATGGTGCGGCGAATGTCGCAATTGGCGTTTAATTATCACGGCGCTTCCCAGGAAAAAGTGGGCGTCACACGGCAAATGGCAAGAGATTTGAAACAACAACACCTGCCGGTTCCACCCGGCGTGACGGCCATTCAACTCATCGCACCGGCGGCTTTTTATGTGCCGCCACATATTCCACACGGCGGAGCGGCTTTAGGAAAATATGGCGCGTTGCGGATGTTAGTTGCGCAATTTACCGATCAGGAACTATTGCTGCGCCATTTCGATTCGGAAGAAGGCGGCACGCATCATTTAAATATTGCAGATCCGGTTTTCAAAAAGCGGGAACAGGCTTATGTGGAAATGCTACAACAACAGCAATTCGCGATAGCCCAACGTCACTTGCTCGCGCTGATGGAACATCTGCGCGACTATCTCAATACGCACGCAGTTACTATCAGCAACAGCGCCTGGCCTTCACTGGATGACAAATCCATTCTGGTCGCATCGCACGTTTCTCAGCGCAACGCGCAGCTTTGCTATCACACCATCGATTATATACAGTTTCATTTGCACACGGCCCTTTCCATGGAAGTGCTGGCGCAGCAATGCGGCGTAACGCCGGAACATCTCAGCCGCGTTTTTCGCCAATCAGTGGGAATGCCGCTGATGCATTACGTGACCGAACGCCGTTTGCGCGCGGCGGAATTTATGTTGAGTGAAGGCAACGAACGCATTGGTGATATTGCAAACCTGACTGGTTTTTCCAGTTCACATAGTTTTGCGATTGTTTTCCAGAGACGTCATGGCATAAGTCCTTCGCAATATCGACGGACACGGTCAGAGTAAAAGTACTTTCGTAAGAACATGACAGTCGATTAAAATTCGACTGCCAGATAAATATCATACTGATTTACATTTTTCAGCACAAAAACCGTTTAAAAAATCGATGAAGTGGGTATAATAGATGTGTAATTATTTTTTGGAGGTTTTCGGAATGAAGACACATTTGTTAGGACGGAAAGGATTTACGCTAATAGAATTACTGGTCGTCATCGCCATTATATCAATTTTGGCATCTATCCTATTTCCCGTGTTCGCGCGGGCCAGGGAAAACGCGCGCCGCGCCAGTTGCTCCAGCAATCTGAAGCAGATTGGCTTGGGGATCATGCAGTATACCCAAGATTATGATGAGAAATTTCCGTTGTTTGCCGCTGGTTCAGGTGTTAGCTTAGGCTGGGTAGTTCAACTGCAACCTTACGTCAAAAGCACGCAAGTTTTTCAATGTCCCAGCGAGTCTAATGGCCCTTCCACTAATACGGCAGCGAATGGATCGTCAACATATTCAGGAGCTGGATATACCGACTACGCATACAACTTGATGCTAGGTTGGCCGGCGGCCACTGGTGATATGCTGCCATACATAGCCCCCATCAGCCTTGCGAGATTGACGCAGCCGGTCTTGACTGTGATGGCTTCGGATTACATAACGTACAACGCGGGCAGTTATGCTGTGGGGCAAGGTTTTACAAAGTCTAATAAAACCTGTGGCACAGGAGACACCTGCACTGCAGGTCTCGCTAACTTCCCAAGTAGCGCGATCCGCCACCTTGATGGCCTCAACTTCGTTTTCACTGACGGACATGTCAAGTGGTTGAAGGGCAATCCTACCACGGGGGTTATGTCGAGCGTCTACAATGCAATGACTCTTGGTTCAACATCAGGCAACAACGCCACTTACAATATTACTCCGTAGTTTTCAACAAACTACAAAATCGTCATTCCCCCATACGTGTGTACAGCGTAGCTTTGGGGGAATGACGATCATCTACATAGAAGTACTTTTAGAGATGTCCTGCTGAGTATTCAACAGGTGTAATCCCGATAAATTTCAGTTCGGAGGTTTTTAAAATGAAGACGTGTTTATTAAAAAGGAAAGGTTTTACCCTTATAGAAATTTTGGTTGTTATTACTATAATATCAATACTAGCTGCTATCTTATTCCCGGTTTTCGCGCGGGCGCGAGAAAATGCCAGGCGGGCTAGTTGCTTGAGTAATCTCAAGCAGATTGGACTTGGCATGATGATGTATGCGCAAGATTATGACGAGCATTATCCTCTGGCGTGGCTTGGCGCACCGGGCGCCGGATGGCCATTGCAACCAGGCTTGCGTCATACTACTTTTCTCTCTTCTGCAACACCGTATCTCGCCGACAATTCTTCGCGCATCCTGTGGATGGATTTAATTTATCCTTACACAAAGAGTGTGCAAATTTACACCTGCCCATCCGCAGGGCTTCCCACAGATGCCAGCTATGGTTACAATCTGGCCATTTCCCATTATCATTCCACTTACAATACTAACTTTGGTGGTGACACTTCCAACCAATTCCCCATTGGATTATCACAAGTTACACACCCCGCCGAGGTTATTCTAATAGGCGACTTTAATAGCCAATATCATCTGCTCTACGGTCCCGTAAATTTCAAGCAATGGGGCGGCAGCGCCGTGGCTTCCGAGCGCCTGCGCACTTCACCACACATGGAAGGCAGCAACATCGTATTCGCTGATGGCCACGCCAAATGGCGCAAAACCAGCGACATCATTGGCAAAATGGTCTCATCAGGAAGCTGCGGCATTGCGGGCGGCGCCTATTGTTCTCCTGATTGGAATCCATTTTTACCGTAAAAAGATGTCCGAGAACACGTAACCAATTAATTATTCACACTATGAAAAGGCGCGACTATATTATTAAAAGTACTTTCGCTACCTCGTTCGCATTTTTCGCTCCGCAACTCGTCACTCAAACTTTCGCGCAGGAAAGGGGTGAATTGGTTTTGGTGGATGAAACAACGATTCCCCAAATCATTATTCCCGAAACGGCCACGGAGGCTGAGAAATTTGCCGCGCAGGAACTTGCTACCTATCTGCAAAAAATTAGTGCAAAAACAATTATTATCACAGCTACAAATACGCTTGCTTCCGTTGAAACAATTTCAATCATTTTAGGAAATCATCCGCTTAATGCCGATTTGCATCCCGAAAAATTAGAAGTGGAAGAAGCGACAATTAACATCGAAAAGGATCGCTTGCGCATTACCGGCGGTTGGGATCCCACGGTCACCAATTCCAAAGGCGTCGTCAGCGTGCGCGATCGCGGTGTGATGTATGGTGTGTATGAATTGCTTGATCGTCTTGGCGTGCGCTGGTTTCGTCCTGATGAATGGGGCGAACATGTGCCGCAAATGTCCCGCATTCAATTACCACTGGGTAAAAGTACTTTTAAGCCCGCCTATAAATATCGCACTGGCTTCAATACGTATCGCAATAAGAGCTCCAAAAAGCAAGCCGATATGGCTCAACTTTGGGCACATCGTAATCGTCATGCTGCGAGCAGATTACCGGGTGGCAGTTATGGCATCTATGTGGGCGCGAATTTATCTAACCTGGTACCGTTCTGGAAATACGGCAAGGAGCATCCGGAGTATTTTGCGCTGGTGAAAGACAAACGACAGGGACCTCATATTTGTATGGGCAATTCCGTGGTGCAGGAACTGGTAGCGCAAATTCTCATTAAATTCGCCAAAGAAAATCCCACCCAAACCATCCGTTCTATCGAACCTTTTGATAGCTCATGGGGATATTGCGAATGCGAACTTTGCACGGCCCTGGATGATCCCAAACTTATTTCTCCGGTATGGAAGAAGCCTTCTATCACCAATCGCATGGCGTATTTCGGCAATTACGTGGCGCGACGTCTGCGCGAAGAAGGCCAAACGCTCAGCATTTCCTGGTATGCCTATTCAGTTCGCTTCGAAGTGCCGACCAAATTCACCAAGATGGAGCCGAATATTTTCGTCGGCCCCACCAGCATTGGCGCCGCGTATGGCGATTATTCCAAGCTTCTTGATGATCCCAAAGTAGAAGGCAATGTCACTTTCACCAAACTTCTCACAGGCTGGGGCAAACTCGTGCAACTATTCACGCGTGATTTTTGGTCGGGCGGTTGCTGGTTTGGGCCACTCCCCTATTTAACTTTTCTTACCGACCGCACCCGTAATTATCGTAAATACGGCGTGCAAGGAATCGTCAACGAAGTGCATCCCAGTTGGGGCGCGCAAACCATGGCGCATTATTTCGCAGTGCGTTTGCAAAATAATCCGGATATCGATGTCGAAAAAGAACTAAAGTACTTTTGCGACAGCTATTACGGTCCAGCCGGAAAGCCTATGTTGGAGTACTATCAAATCATGGAAAAGGCTTCGCTGGCAGGGCCGGCCTACTTTTTCTCCGGGCGGTTTATCGACCGTTTGTTTACCGATGATAATTTGCTGGATCAATTAAATCCGTTGATTGAGGAATCAAAAAAACTAATCGGTGATAAGCAGCCTTACGCTAAACGTTTTGAGGGCATGGAAGCCGGACATGAAGTTGCCAACGTACGTAATCTTGCGGAACGGCATATAAGGGAAAGAAATACTATTGCCGCGTCCCACCTTTGGCGTGCGTTGGAACAAAAAATTCGTGCCAACACCGAAGGCGATATTTTTGACATAGGTCTAATCAAGTATGTGTGGAGAACTATGTCTTCTGAGTCGTTCATGCAGCAATACGGTGTGCGGGTGGATAAATTTAAAGAGGCTTACCTTAAAAATCTATTGCAAGATCTGACGACTAATTGGAAATTTAGCCAAGATCCACATGACATCGGATTTAAAAAAGGTGCACACGAAAGTACTTTTATCGACAGCAACTGGCCCACGCTCAACACATCCAGCTCATGGAGAGATCAAGGACAAAATTATCAAGGCAATGCCTGGTATCGCAAATCATTTAATATCGATAAAAAAGAAACGGCAAAAAGGTATGCTGTGTTTTTTCATGAGATAAAAGGCGATGCATTGATCTATCTGAATGGCTCCGAAATTGGCCGGCTGGAATTTGTGGAGAAGAAACCCGACGACGTTAATGACTTGATTCTTGATATTACCTCAAACATGTCCGAAGGGAAAAATGTCATTGCTGTTCAAATTACAAATCCACCTCCCTCTCCAGGCATTATCAAGGGGGTGAGTCTGCTCATGTTCGATCCCATTAATTAATCACTCTGTTCCGTAAAAAAATTGCTATTTAAAAATGTATTTATTGAAGGAGAAAAATGAAGCACCACAAAATGAATCTGTTACTCTTAATTAGCGCATTAATATGCTCTATTGGAATCAGCGCGCACGCCACTGACTTTCCACTTACAGTTACCATTAACGCGCAGAATCTGGGCACCAAAGGTGTCAATGAATCCGCCAACGCAACTCAATCCGTCAGCGTGACGGGAACTCCAGGTGAACAAGGCACCACTTCGTATTCATGGTCTGTGCTCAGCACCGAAGTGAGCCAAAGTGCAACAGGCCCATGGACAACAGCTACAAGCAGCGCAAGCGTCACCCCGAGGATCAATCGTCCACGACGGTATCGACAAATTTTGCTAATGCGGGTTATTATCGCATTCAAATACATGTCAGCGTTTCCTGGGCAGCGGAGTCGGGGGACAACACCGCGCATGGGGAAGATACGAAGTACATTACCGAGGCAGCTATTGGTGGAGATTTTGAAACAACAGGTGACAAAACCCTATACTATTTTTGCGGTGCTCCTGTTGGAGTTGGCAATCCGCAAACTGTTAGTGTTCCTCAGCAACCAACAGGAACAACATGGACATGGAATACTTCCGCAGCATTGACTGTTGATAATGATAGTGAAGTTAAGGGTGTGACAGCATCAGCCATATTTAAGGGGGACTGGATTCAGATAGTATACTCACTGAATGGAGTGAGTTGGACTTCTCCGAAGCATGATGGTTACACTGTTCGTAAACCAAGCTCAGTTTCCAGATTGGACTATTTAACTGGACCGGGGACTAAAACACCAGAAGGAGCATTTTATTTAAGCCAAGTATATTGGATAGTACTAGACCAATTTGGCTACAATTTTTTCCCGAACGGTGTGCCACTCCATGAAGAATTTGGAGCATTTACCGCATCGACGGCGTACCCCAACGAGAATTGGGGAAACCCCTCTGCCTACTCCGCAAATACGGTTACAACTACAATAACTCCACCTTTTCAGCCGTCAGTTTCATATACAGGGACTTTTGTTGATACCTATCAGGTATTTAGTACTTATCCTTATACAAGAACCCCCGCTCCTGACCAATCAAAACACGTTCTCGTAGAGAGTGCCTCTCAATCATACTATGTTGGGAGTCAAAATCAAGGCCAAGGATGCTTGGTAAATTCTGGCACGCTAAATTACTATACGGATAGAGCTGACCATGAATAATTTACTATATCGGAGTAGCAGAATGAGAAAATTGGATTTTAGTCACACAACTAAATTGTATGCAACAACTATCCTCTTTTGTTTGTTAGGATTGGGATGCCGAAGGTCGTTCGCACAGTTCATCATCTCAGGCGCATCACCAACCGAACTTGCTAAAACATCTGAAATCATTGTCCGAGGACGGATCACGGCTATTGAAGGGGTACATGCCTATGAAGGAGGGCCTATAAAAGATGGTTCTGCGCATATCCAAGTGGACAGCGTTGTCAAAGGCAAATGGGATGACAAACCTTTGTACTTTAAATTGCCTGAAGTTCCGTTGTCCATGGTTAACTGGTTAATCCCCAGCGAATATGGGCTATTCTTTCTCAAAAGAGTGGATGGGGAAAATGTGCCAGTTGATCCAATGAGCATAATGCTGCCAGTTCGAGAAGGGATGCCCACTTCTGGGAAACCGCAAAACGCACTCTCAGTCGTGGAGGATGAACTGCTATTCACCGCGCTTGGCCCTTCTGTATTCTCGAAAGAGTATCAATACAAACAACAGGCAAAGGGGGATGTGTTTTCTGCAAATTTGTTGCCTGCTCTGCGGCCGATGAATCTAATCGCTTTAAGTTATTTAGCTGTACCAGCTTGGGGTGGATATGGTATTATCGTCCCATCCAACGAACATGCTGCAAATGCTTTAAGGACACTTCTTTCCGCGAATAAATCAAATACTACATTGCGCGGAGCTATTCTTTCAACGTTACTTGCTTTAGGGCAATTTGATGTTCTTGATGAATCAGTAAAATTTGTTAATACCGTGCGACAAACGCCATCAGCAGATAGGAACCCGTATCATGCTGGAGCAGCAGCCGGCGTCGCGCGTGCAATCGGCTATGTTAACGGTGTCAAATATGTTCCAGTTTTAGGTAGTCTTCTCCAAAATCAGGATGTGGCAATGCGCCGTTCAGCAGCCATGGCATTGTGGAGCACCGTTCTTAGTTCTAATTCCAATGGTGAGCCTGTAAAAACCCTGAAGGATTCGGTCACACTACCTTTTCTAATTGAAGCATTAGATGATAGCGATTCCCAAGTGAGACTGAGAGCACTTCAAGCCTTGCCGATAGCTGCCAATAAACGTTTCTGGAATCCTCCCACGCTAATTCAAGGGAAAATTCCGCCAACAGAAGAACAAAAGTTGATTGCGCAGTGGAAGCAATGGTGGAAAGACGAGGGGAGCAAAGCCTTTGATATTGGACAAAAATAGTGAACGGCAGATATTAGGCACTTTTATTGAGTTCTGGAAACAATGGTAGCAGTCAAATACCAGGAGGAATTGAAGCGGCTGCGTGTAGAAGCCGTGTCTTAAATTTATCAGCCAACGCAAGGAATAATAAAAGTACTTTCGTCAATATAACTTCGAATATTGGCGAAAGTACCTTTTTATACGCCATTCAATCTGGAGTCTATTATGAACCATCACACAAAAGTACTTTTACCCGCATTAATCATAGCTCTTATGTGCACTTGCGGAAAATTGCGCCGGCCTGTTCTTGCGGATCCTTATCCGCAAGATACATTTCCTGTGAAGGATGCTTATTTCGCGCAAAAAGTAACTCCGCCCCCAAAAGCATTACCGATTGATGACTATATCATCGATTTGGCAAAGGCACGCGATGCAAATTTTATTGCCGATGTCACTTCCACCCCAAAAGAACAAATAGTGCAACCATTTCCGGCGACTGCCATGGCGAAGTTCTATCATTGGGAACCCAAGTTCCATCTGACAATACTTGATATGACGCAACAGGAACAGATGTCACTCTTGACGTACGATCAATCAACCTTTCTCTTTTGGAAGGAACCGGATGCTGTTCAATTAGCGAGCCAATGGGTGAAAGAAACCGCAACAGATCCGAATCAGAAATTGCCCACGGGGGTTGATCTCTATAACATAGTCATAAAGGGGAAAACTTTATTCACATACGACACATTGGATGATCTTCCCAAAGACGGCAAAGTGGTAGATATTTCCTTACGCGATTTGCCGATGGAACAAAAGGAGGAAGCGATAGGTACCATCAAACAGCTTTTCATCAGGAATGAAATTTTCAGTCGTGTCTGGTTTTCTGATTCCTTTTGGAAGACCGCCGCGATTCGCTTAACAACGGTGCCTGTTGATAACAAATCGGTCTCTGTTCTACAAGTGTTAGGCGATTATCATCAAATGGACATAGGCTACGGTTTGATCGGCCTACAAGCGCAAGAAAAGCCGGATGATAAATCTGTAGCTGGAAACTGAGTGAGGAGTGTTTATGATAAGAATTTCAATTTTAAAGAATCACCACGCATCGCAAATTGCTCTTATTGTTGCAGCATTACTTTGCGGAACATCAATGATAGCATTTGCAGCCAGTCCAGTAATTCCGCTGACTTGGCAAAATCTAAAAGAGAATGCTGCATTAGGGAAACAAATTACGCTCGAAGCGAAACATTTGCCTTTAGGCACATTGCTGACACAAGTGAGTGAGCAAAGTGGTGTTAATATTTCACTCTCCCCTAATTCGCCTTTGTCACAGAAGCTGGTCACGGCTCGAATTTCCGAGATGAATCTTTATGATTTCATGGGCGCTATTGGCCGCACTTATAACGCATCTTGGTCAAAAACCAGTGATGGAGCATTCGTATTAACATCAAAAGAAGATGATGATATTGAAGAAGGGATTTCCCAAATGGGAACTCCTGCATTTTTTCGGTATAGGGATTGGCTGCTGTCATCCGATGCTCAAAAAATGCCAGGGGACAATGATATTAAAACGCGCAATGCCCTCTATCAAAAAGTACTTTTGGCAGTTGATCAAAAAGCGCTGGCCAGCGATAAAGGCGTTCCGCTACAGTCATTGCCACCCACGCTGGTTGATGCATTGCAGAATCAATTTAAAAAAGCCAACGCCGTGCACTTACTTTTACAATATTCCGCATACAAAAAAATCTCCGAGGATAATATCGTCCGTATTACAATTAAGCAGGATCCTGCTCTTAAGAATCCCGCCGCATGGCTTAACGGTAACATCCCGTCGCCTTTATACGACAAAGTAATTACTATTGAATTATTAACTCCCGATAAGAAAAAGGTGAATGGAACTTCGACCTGGTCGTTATTAGGTAAGTGGGTTCCGCTAAAGCAATAGACATGAGATATAACAACGATCGACAAATTTGCTAATGCGGGTTATTATCGTATTCAAATACATGTCAGCGTTTCCTGGGCAGCGGAATCGGGGGACAATACTGCGCATGGTGAGGCGGCAAAGAAGAATTAAGAAAGGGTAAAAGTACTTTCGTCGATGCCATTTGGGTTATTGGCGGAAGTACTTTTAACTTAAAAAATACTCCCAGGAAGGCGATATAAAAGTACTTTTATGTGCCCAGCCTTATGAAGAGACAAGTGGTATTGTGGCAGCAATAGGGTACGTCAACGGCGTCCAATATGTGCCGGCGCTTGGTAACCTCCTTAAAAGTAAGGAGGGGGCAAGCGCCGTTCAGCGGCCACTGCACTGGAGAGCACCGTTTTTAGTTCTATTTCCTATGACAAGCCTGTAGAAAATCTGAAGGATTCGGTCACACTACCTTTCCTGATCGAAGCCATGGATGATAGCGATTCCCAAGTGAGACTGAGGTCACTTCAAGCATTGCCGATAGCTGCTAATAAACGTTCTTGGCATCCTCCCTTGCCAGGTCAAGACGGAATACCGCCACAAGAAGAAGAAAGGTTAATCGCGCAGTGGAAACAATGGTGGGAAAGTGACGGAAATAAAGCGTTTGAGATAGTTTCAAAGTGATCCGCATGTACACAATAAACAAAATTATATTTTTACCGATTTAACTCTTGCAACCAGCGTCATTCCATTGGCGAAAATGATATCATCAGACGATAAAAAGGAACAAACATTGGCAACTGCCGCTAACTCGCTCATACTATCATTACAACAAATGCAAGCGAATCCCAAAGATTAGCAGCACACATACGAATAAAATATCCGGGTAAAGTTATCAGAAAATCAGAGTGATTATTACCCATGATACAATTTGATTTACACGGATCAAACCATGAAAAATTTCTGTATCGCCTGTCTTATTTTTGCCGTTTATACCTTAAGCGGATCGCCGCGTCCAACTTTCGCTCAAACCACCGCTCCGCCGCCGCCAAAAACGGAACTGGTCAGGATACACAATGTGCGCCCGGATTTGATGGCCTACTGGATAGATCCAACACATCAGCCGGTGCCACGAGAATACCAGAATCACTTCTCCCTTTCTAATCTTTCCAGAGAACAAATCAATCAATACATTCCCGAGATCAACGCTTTCGAAGGCTCGTTTCACGGCCAAATTATCGCCGCGATGAACTCACAAAATGCCTTGATGATTAGTGCCGACCAGTATGATCTGGATAAGGACAAAAAACTGATCGAAGCTATGGACAAACCTCTTCAGCAAGTGGATGTCGAAGGTCTCCTTTTATTGGCGGATCCCAAAATTCTGAAGACAACCCCTACGCGACCATTACATTTGCTGAGTCCCAGGCCCAAAGATGATTCGTATAATATTGCGCTTATGCCTGGAAATGCGGACACGCTTATAAAACAACTTCTGTCGTCAGGAAAAATAAAACAGGTGAACGGTCCCCGAGTAACCGCGATCGACAATTTTCCCGCTTATATTGGATCGAGAACCGCCACTCCCATCGAATTAGGGATAAGCCAAACTCCTGGTCTGCATCTTCCGATTAAATCTATTGGAGGACAGCAAATTGGTCTCGAAACAGACAATATTATGAAGGTAATTCCCGCCATTAACGCAGACGGCACTGTTACTATGTCTCTTACCTTGTCATTCAATGCAAGCCTGGTGAATTATCAAGCGTTCTCCTCTGAACAACCCGATCGTATCTTTATCAAAAGCCTGAATGGTGGCCCCATCACTTTCGATTACACCGTCAAGGATAATCAATCCGTTCTGATTACTGGGATTGATCACCTCCTGACAATGGGAGATTATCATCCTCCCTCCATGATTCTCATCCTGACCGCGCGGGTGCAACATCGTTACAACACTGTTCCGGAGATTGATAACAAAAGCACTTTGGCTCAACCCAAATAAATATCATTCTGGTTTACATTTTTAAGAAAAAAAAGCGTTTAAAAACACAGAAAATGGGTTATAATAGATTTGTAATAAATTGTTGGGGTTTCGGAATGAAGATATATCCTTGAAACGAAAAGTGTTTACGCTGATAGAATTATTGGTCGTCATTGCCATTATTTTAATAATTCGCAATGCACATTTCCTCATCACCGGTAGCGATGTTCTGTTTGTCGACGGTCATGCGAAATGGCGTTTCGCACCAATACGAAGAACGCGAAAGATAGGAATCCGTTTACTCCTTGAACAATCTATAAAATTATGAAACGACGCGACTTTCTCTTTAAAAGTACTTTCGCCGGTTTAACCCTTGCAACCGGCGCTACTCCATTTGTAAAAACGTTATTTGCAGATGATAAAAAGAAACTAACATTAGCAAACGCTACTGTCACGCCACGCATTGTGCTGGCAACTAATGCAAGCGAATCGGAAAAATTCGCTGCGCTGGAATTGGCGGAATATTTGGGTAAAATCACCGGACAAACAATCCCGATTATTACTGATGCAAACGTGCCAACCGCTGTGCCGTTGATTATTCTCGGCCATCATCCGCTCAATGATGATCTACATCCGGGAAAAATGAAATTGGAAGAATCCGTGATCAGCGTGGAAGAAAATCGCGTGCGTATTGTGGGCGGCGCGTTGCCGTCGGTCACTGATGCGAAAGGAATTATTCATGCGCGTGACCGCGGGACTTTATATGGCGTGTATCATTTTCTGAATGCATTGGGCGTGCGTTGGTATCGTCCCGAACCTTGGGGCGAGCATGTGCCGCAATTAAAAGTCATTATATTGCCGCTGGGTAAAAGTACTTTTAAGCCGGTTTACAAATATCGCAACAGCACCAATTTGTATCGCTGGTATCCCGACCAAACCAGGGAACAATCGGCCATGGCCGTGCAATGGGCGGTGCGCAATTTCATCAGCACCAATGCCGGCAATGCGCAATCCGGCGGAAGCTATGGCGTGCAAGTGCAACATAACTATGCTTCATTGCTGCCCAGTTGGAAATATTTCAAAGAACATCCGGAATATTTTGCGTTAGTCAACGGCATTAGAAATTCCAAAGGTCAGCCGTGCCTGGGAAATCCCCAAGTGCAACAAATTATGGCAGAACGCGCTGTCGGCTCCGCTAAGGCGAATCCGCAATTGGATGTCATTTCGCTTTCGCCCAACGATGGCCTGAATTATTGCGAATGCGATTTATGCCGCGCGCTGGACGATCCGAATTTGCTCGCTAAAAACGGTGGTGAAAAGCGGTTGGGCAATGCATCGATGACCAATCGCGTCACCTATGTTAATAATCTCATCGCGGCGCGCGTGGCCAAAGAAGTTCCTGGAATGAAAGTTGGCTGGTATGCCTATCTGGGGACGTCGGAAGTTCCCACAAAAGTACTTTCTCTGGAGTCGAATATCTATGTGGCGCCCACTTCGATGGCGGCGGCTTATGGCGATTATTCCAAATTATTGGATGATCCAAATAACAGCAGCAATCGAAATTTTAAAAGCATTCTGGAAGGTTGGAGCAAAATGACGCCGTTGCTGACGCGCGAATATTGGTCGGGCGGCGATTGGTATGGGCCGATTCCGATGTGGACGGTGCTCAAAGATCGTCTCACCCAATACCGCAAATATCGCGTGGACGGCGTCATCAACGAATCGCATCCCAGCTGGGGAACGCAGAACGATTTGCATTATATCCTGGCACGATTGATGTGGAATCCCGATCTCGATCTGAATAAAGAAATGGAGGAATATTGCCACAACTATTACGGCCCGGCCGCCGCGCCGATGTTGCAATATATGCAATTGCTGGAAAAAGCTTCACTCAACGGCCCGGCCTGGTTTTTTCTGGGACGTTTTATCGACCGGCTCTTTGTGAATCAACAATTGCTCGATCAAATGACGCCACTCATTGAAAAGGCGCGGGAACTGTCTAAAGGAAAAGATCCCTACGAGCGCCGCGTGCATGGCGCGTGGGCCGGATATGAAGTAGTGCGCGTGCGCAATCTGGTGGAAAAATACAAGAAAGAAAAAAATCCGGCTGCCGCGATCATGGCGTGGGATCAATTGGGTAAATTTATCCAATCCGATAAAACCGGCGAACTTTTCGACGCCGGGCCGGTGATGTTCAATGTAACCTGGAAAGTAATGTCCGATCAAGCCGGCATCGGCGCGCTGCGCAAACAAATCGCCAGTCTGCAAGCGCATCCTGGCGCGCAGCTTTTATTAAACCTGGATGATAACTGGAAATTCAGCATTGATCCGCAAAATGCGGGGTTGCGAAAAGGTGTTATCAAAAGTACTTTTAATGACAAAAATTGGAAAACCATAACAACTACCAGCGACTGGACTTCGCAGGGATTTGATTATCACGGCACAGCGTGGTATCGCAAAAATTTTCTATTAGATAAAAAAGATACAAGTAAAAAGTACTTTTTATTCTTCGGCGCTGTGGATGGCGATGCGGTGATTTTCGTCAATGGCATTAAAGCCGGCGAGCATCTTTTAGGTGAAAACTATTCCGGCTGGGATAAAGATTTTATGATCGATATTTCTGCCGCTATTAAAGAAGGGGATAATGTAATCGCCATACAAGTCACCAAAAAATTCGCCTCGGCGGGAATTTATAAAGGCGTCAGTTTGATGCAGCTATAACTGCACATCTCTCAGAGCTATTCGCTAATGCCCAACAATTATTATGTGGGATTTGATATCGGCGGCACTAAATGCGCGGTTGTTTTGGGAGAAACGAATGGCGAGCGTTTGCCCGTAATAGTAGCGCGAGCGTCTTTTTTAACCTCGGAAAATCCAACACCAGCGCAATGTCTCCATCGATTGAGCCAGCAGACACAACAATTATTAGATGTAAACAATCTGAAAAGTACTTTTATAAAGGCGGGCGGCATCAGTTGCGGCGGGCCGCTGAATAGCGCCGCTGGCGTTATTTTATCTCCGCCCAATTTGCCGGGATGGGATAATGTTCCGGTGGTGGACATGCTCAAAAGTACTTTTCCTTTTCCTATCCATTTACAAAACGACGCCAACGCCGGCGCGCTGGCGGAATGGAAATGGGGCGCTGCGGTGGGAACGCAAACGGCGGTTTTTTTAACGTTTGGTACAGGTCTTGGCGCGGGTTTAATTATTAACGGACGGTTGCATGTGGGACGAAATGATTTTGCCGGTGAAGTCGGACATTGGCGTTTGGCGCCGGATGGGCCGATTGGATTTGGCAAGCGTGGATCATTTGAAGGATTTTGTTCGGGCGCAGGAATTCAACAACTCGCAGCACAGCATTTTCAAAATATAGATATAAAAACGCTTGCGAAAAAAGCGCGCGCCGGTGACGCGAAAGCACGGGAAGTTTTTACATTGTCGGGTGAAAAACTGGGCGAAGGTCTTGCCTTAATAATCGATCTGCTTAATCCGGAAGTGATCGTGTTGGGCAGCATCTTTGTGCGTTGCGAAGATTTGATCAGAACGGCAATGGAAATAGCTTTGCAACGCGAAACGTTGTCAACGGCGTTACAAAACTGCCGGGTTGTTCCGGCGCAATTGAGTGAACAGATTGGTGATTACGCCGCTTTAGCTGTGGCGATGGAACTCTATTAAATGCTTACCTTTGAAGAATTATACAGACGCTATCCAGCACTTTCGGTTTGCCGTGAATCCATCGAAAGTACTTTTGGGTTATTAAAAAATTGTTTCACCAATGGCGGAAAAGTACTTTTGTGTGGCAATGGCGGCAGTGCCGCTGACGCGGAGCATATCGTCGGGGAATTGATGAAAGGATTTCTATTACCCCGCGCATTGCCGGATAGCGAAAAAGTACTTTTAAACGCTATTGCCGGAAAAGACATCGCCTCAAAAATGCAAGGTGCGCTGCCTGTCATTTCCTTAAGCAGCCACACAGCGCTTGCAACCGCTGTCATGAATGATAATTGCGCACAAATGGTTTATGCACAGCAAGTTTATGGTTTAGGAAATAAAGACGATGTGCTCTGGGGAATTTCCACTTCCGGCAACTCAGAAAATATTGTAAATGCTTTTCATGTGGCACGTTTTCGACGAATGAAAACTATTTTACTCACGGGACAAAGCGGAGGAAAACTTTCGTCTTTTGCTGACATTGCTATTCATGTTCCCGCTCATTGCGTGACGGAAATTCAGGAATACCATCTTCCCATTTATCATGCATTGTGCGCCGCGCTGGAGCAAAACTTTTTCAATTAACAAATTTTTATATATGACAAATTTTATCTCACATCCAAAAGTACTTCTCAATGGCGACTGGCTAATGATTCACTCGCCGCAGGAATTATTAATCACCAACTGGCAGGAATTTCACAACGCGCCAATAGAAATTTTGCCTGCCGTCGTTCCGGGAAATTTAGAATTAGATTTATTTGCCGCGGGAAAAATTCCCGATCCTTTCGTGGGGCTTAACATGAAGGATTTATATAAGCTGGGAACGCATCACGTCTGGTATGCAACGGAATTTGATGCGGCTTTTAGAGAAAATTGTATACCCGTTTTAAAATTCGACGGCAGCGATTGCTTCGCGCGCTATTACTTAAATGGACAACTTTTAGGTGAAAGTGAGAATGCGTTAGTTGAACATGAATTTCCCGTGGCGCATCTCTTGAAAAATGGCCGCAATGAACTGGTGGTGCATTTTCGTCCTGCATTGCTGGAAGCGAAAAAGTACTTTTACCCGGCGCAGCTCGAGGCGTTTCAAGTGAATTATGAAAGTCTGCACGTGCGCAAAGCGCCGCATTGTTACGGCTGGGATATTATGCCGCGCGCGCTTTCGGCCGGGCTTTGGCGTGATGTCTCGCTGCTCTGGAAACCGGCGGAACGCCTGGAAGAAATTTATCTCGAAACATTGAAAAGTACTTTTGAAACGGCGCTATTACGATTATTTTTTCGTGGCCATTTTCAGGATCATGCCGCGATTTA
>Ga0164242_10003090_pt1 | contig 19065 bp, 17 predicted proteins | sample OricomgcompostMG_FD_108783 | JGI IMG/M metagenome (GOLD analysis project Ga0164242, IMG submission 108783) | Miracle-Growth compost microbial communities from Emeryville, California, USA - Original compost - Miracle growth compost (MG) ... | reverse complement strand
TGCGCGTAGCCGGGGCATATTGGCGTGGTAAGGAGGGTAACCCACAGATGCAGCGCATCTACGGCGTAGCGTTTGAGACTCCCAAGCAACTACGACAGTACTTGGACATGCTGGAAGAGGCCAAAAAACGCGATCATCGCCGTTTAGGACAGGAGCTGGATCTGTTCGTCTTTAGTGACTTAGTGGGCCCTGGGCTGCCCTTATTCACGCCCAGAGGTACTGTTTTGCGTGACGAAATCGGTAAGTTTAGTCAGGAACTTCAGGCGGCTGCTGGTTACGAGCGGGTTTCCATACCTCACATGGCTAAGGTGGACCTATATAAAACATCCGGACACTATGACAAATACCCCGAGCGGTTCTCTGTGACTAGTTTTGAAAGTGACGATGAATTCATGATGAAACCCATGAACTGCCCGCATCATACCCAAATCTATGCCTCCAGGCCGCGCAGCTATCGCGACTTGCCAATTCGCTACATGGAAAACACGGTTGTTTACCGCGACGAGAAAGCCGGCGAGTTACATGGTCTGAGCCGGGTTCGCGGCGCTACGCAAGACGATGCCCATGTTTTTGCTAGACTAGATCAAATTGAAGAAGAGTTTACTTCGATCATGGTCATGATTCGTGATATGTACGAAGTTTTTGGCCTGAAATGGCGAGCTCGCTTAAGTTTTAGAGATGACACGGACAAATACTTGGGCGATCCCAAGGTGTGGGAAGAAGCTCAAGCTACCATTGAAAACGTTGCCAAGAAGCTGGAGCTGGATTACTTCATCGGCTTGGGCGAAGCGGCTTTTTATGGTCCCAAAATCGATATTATGGCTACCGATGCACTTGGCCGCGAATGGCAGCTTGCTACCGAGCAGCTTGACTTCATTCAGCCAGAGCGCTTTGGTCTGGAATATACGGCCGAAGACGGCTCTTCGGCTAGGCCAGTCATGATACACAAGGCGTTGCTAGGCTCTTTTGAGCGTTTCCTGAGCGTATACATAGAGCATACCGCCGGTAAATTCCCAGTTTGGGCGGCACCCGAACAGGTTCGTTTTATATCTGTCAATCAAGAACAGTCTACTGTTGAATTTGCCGACGATTTGGCCAAGAAGGCCAAGCAGCTGGGCCTGAGGGTAACAGTAGATAACAGCAATGAGTCTGTGGGCAAAAAGATTCGCGAATCTCAAGTCTGGAAGGTGCCATATACTGTAGTGCTGGGCGATAAAGAGATAAATGGCGGAGAACTAGCGCCGCGCATCAGGGCTGACCTAGCTACTAGCGAAGAAACACCCAACTGCTCTGTCGAGAATTTCCTAGAGGCAGTAGCCAAAGAGGCCAAGAGCCGTACCACCAAGACAACTCTTAGCTAACATGGAAACCGATTCGAGCTTCAGAGAGCGAGTGGAGGCAATAGTGGCTCAAATACCACGAGGTAGAGTCATGACCTACGGACAACTAGCTGCACTGTGTGGCAACGCCCGAGCGGCTAGAATCGTCGGTGGTATAGCCCACTTTGGCGATCCTGCATTGCCGTGGCAAAGAGTTGTTAATAAACGTGGTGGTTTGGCGGCTGGTTATCCCGGTGGCCGGCCAGCTCATGCAGAGCATCTTAGGGCAGAGGGCGTGACGATCAAAGACTTTTACGTGGATGTTAGCAAGCTTTTGTGGTGGCCGGAGCAGTAAAACGATGACCAAAAATCCTCCAAAACTGATCGTAATAGTCGGCGAGACGGCTAGCGGAAAATCATCATTAGCGTTGCAATTAGCACAACAATTTAACGGGGGTATAATATCGGCTGATAGCTGGGCTGTCTATAAAGGCTTTGATATTGGCACGGCCAAGCCCACAAAGGCCGAGCGGGCACTTGTGCCGCATTTTTGCGTCGATGTAGCGGACCCGGCTGTAGGCTTTAGCGCTGCGGAGTTCCAGCGCCTTGCCAAACATGCAATTGCCGAACTAAGCCAACAAAATAAGCTGCCAATATTGGTAGGAGGCACAGGTTTATACATAGATAGCATATTGTACGACTATAGTTTTTTGCCGCCATCCGCCCCTGAGCTACGACTGGGACTAAACAGTTTGAGCCTGCCTGATCTGTTAAAAAAGGCAGATAGTCTTGGGCTGGACACTGCAGGAATTGATATAAGAAACAAGCGCCGAGTGATTCGGCTTATAGAAAACAATGGCCGCCGCCCTACAAAAACTCAACTTAGACCTAACACTTTAGTGTTGGGAGTCAGGCGCGACCGAGCCGAACTGGAGAAGCGTATCTATGAGCGGATTGATAATATGGTCGAAAGTGGCTTCGTGGAAGAAGTACGTAAGTTGGGTCTGCGGTACGGTTGGGACTGCGAACCCATGAAGGCGCCTGGCTACAGAGCTTTTGCGGCTTACGTGCGTGGCGAGGAGACTTTAGATGCTGCCAAGCAACGTGTTGCTCAAAATGATCTTCAATTAGCCAAAAAGCAACGCACCTGGTTTAAGCGAAATGATAGTATTCAATGGGTAAGTGACCCCAGTTATGCCGTAGACTTAGTCACAACATTTTTGAGTAATTAAAATTAGTATACATACCAGAATGCTGCTACAATGAAACTATGATTGAACAATTGTTCGGCAGCAAAACAAGGGTCAAATTGCTACAGCTTTTTTACGGCAATCCCAACCGTTCGTTCTACGTGCGCGAGATTACACGTAAAATTGACGAGCAGATCAACTCGGTCCGCCGTGAATTGGCTAACCTATTAAACGCTGGTCTAATAACCTCTGACACCAGCAATAATAAAGTCTATTATGAAGTTAATCAGAAATTTGAATATTTCTCGCCACTCCAAGAGATATTCGGTGGCGGTGTTAGGACGCGTCGTTCGTCGAAGGCCGACAAAGCACAAGAACCAGTTACTGCTATACAATCTAGCGAACCGGCTGATCTTAAGGCTCTAGGTAACGTTGAGGTAGCTATCTTGACTGGACAGTTTACTCGCGACGAAACTACAGGTGTAGACGTCATAGTAATAGGCAATATAAATCAAAACGCTTTATCTAAATACGTTACTGACCTAGAGAAGCAAGAAGGCAAAGACTTGCGCTATGCCGCTTTCTCTCTAGACGATTTTAGCTATAGGCTAAAGATTAAAGATCGGTTTGCTTCAAATGTTATGCTGGCAAAAAAACAGGTATTATTAGACAAGCCAGAGTTATTGAGTTAAGGGGGAATCATGGATATACAATTTTACGGCGGCAACTGCTTAACGTTGTCAAATAAACAAGCTAGGATCGTTGTAGACGATACTTTAGCTAGCTTAGGCGGTAAGTCAGTGACCAAAGATGGCGACATCAGCCTGTTTACCGGACCGCATGACGCTACTGCCGGTAGTCCAAAGTTGGTAATAGATATGCCGGGAGAGTATGAGGTAAGTAACGTCTCCATAGTAGGCATTCAGGCGCGCGCTCACATGGACGAAGACGGCAAGAAAGACGCCGTTATGTACAAAGTGACCATGGGCGATACCAAGGTTTTAATAGCAGGTCATGTTTTTCCGAAGCTAACCGACGACGAACTAGAGCAAATCGGTATAGTTGATGTTATGTTTGTACCCGTCGGTGGCAATGGCTATACTTTGGATGCCGCTGGAGCACTACAGCTTATAAAAGCGGTTGAGCCAAAGATAGTTGTACCGACCCACTATGCCGATAAGAATCTTAAGTACGAAGTACCACAGGCCGAACTTTCGGACGCCTTAAAAACCATTGGCATGGAACCAAAAGAAACCGTTGCTAAATTCCAGTTTAAGCCTGCCGAAGCCACTGACACGACACAACTTGTTGTACTAGAAACAACAAAGTAGCTAAAACTGGGCAGATCAAAACAAAAAACTCCGGGTTCAAGACCGGAGTTTTTTTGGTTAACTCAGCAGCTTATTAGGCTAGGAGCCCCTTTTTCTTAAGAGTCCGGATGGCTTGAGTACTAATCTGTAAGCGTACCTTGCGACCATCGACGGTTACGGTCTTGGTCTGAAGGTTTGGTTTCCAGACCTTCTTGGTGTGACGCTGAGAGAAGCTGACATTATTGCCAAACTGCTTGCCTTTGCCGGTAATTTCACACTTATTCATAACTATTTCCTTACTTTCAGGGGTTAATTGTACCAAAAAATGCCATTCTGGTCAACCGGTTACCTTTCTGGCGCCTCAAAAGGGGCAGCCAGCCACAGGAGACTAATGGACTTCTGTTTGCTCTGGTTTGTACGTTATACTGGTTGCATGTTCGAAGGTTGGACGCCCAGCGATATAGGTACCATAATAATCTGTCTACTTGTCAGTATGACGGTGCATGAGTTTATGCATGCTTATGTTGGGCATGTTTTAGGCGATGACACAGCCTTTGAAGGTGGTCGGGTCAGTTTTAACCCGCTGCGACACATAGACCCTTTTATGACCATTATTCTTCCTGTTATAACGCTAGTTGTGTTTCATTTTCCTTTTATGGCAGCCAAACCAGTGCCGTTTAACCCTCACAAAGTGCGCTTTGGCGAAAAGGGCGCGGCCCTTTTGGCAGCAGCTGGTCCGCTCAGTAACCTAGCAATGGCATTTTTGGCCGCGGTGCTAGTGCATTTTACGACACTTGGCTTTCTGCAAACAGCCGCTGAGTATTTCGTGCAACTGAACGTAGTGCTGTTCGTCTTTAACCTCATTCCGATTCCACCGCTAGACGGGTCCAGAATACTATATGCTTTTGCGCCCGAATCCATACAAGATCTAATGGAGCAGATTGAACCTTATGGCTTCTTTATAATTTTTGGTTTGATATGGTTTGGTGCTGGCAGTTACCTATACTCTTTAGAGAACTTTGTGCTGAACTTATTGCCATAAGTGGAGTATAATAATACTTGCTGGGAAGGGGAGATTACTCTACCGGCTAGCTAATGATTAAACTGAATACTAATCATTAGGGAGCTCTAATGATTGCATGCTGTGAGCATGCTTTTGCGAGCACCCACCTGTATAAGCGCAGGTTAATCGCGCTAGCACCCAGTATAAAAAGACTAGGTTTTGCCTAGTCTTTTTAGATTTATGAGCTTAGTTCGTAGTCTCCAAACTTATATATGAAGTTAATAAGGGCAAGACCCTCTTTATTAGGCAGGAGGAGATGTTGATTTCGAATTTATTTCGAAGTCAATATTGGAGGGCAAGGCCCTCCTTGTATAAATGGTCAGGGTGACTGGACTTGAACCAGCGCTCTCCGGACCCCCAGCCCGGCGCTTTACCAACTAAGCTACACCCTGAAAACCTAGGATAACCGATTTTATGGGTTTCCTCCCGCACAGGGCAAAAATGTGATTTTTGTCCTGGCCTACTTCCCGATCGGGGGTATCTGGGGGACCATTGTATATGACAGAGACTAAAATTACTATAGTGCGGCGACGCCTCAAAGAGATAGAACGGAGCACCCATAAAACACAAGTTTACTCGTATTTTTCGGCGGGCTACTGTACTATAAGCAGTATGTGGCAAAAAACCAAACACGGTTTATATAAACAGTTTGTATTCGCTGATTTCCATGATGCATGGGCGTTCATGCAGCGCGTGGCCAAAGCCGCTAACATGGCCGATCATCATCCTCGTTGGCAGAACGAATGGAACGTAGTAGACGTCTGGTTGAGTACTCATAGCAATAATGGTGTAAAAATTACAGAAAAAGATGCAGACATGGCGGCCATAATCGACTCCCTTGAAAGCGGCGATTTCAAGCAAACTGTTGTGAAAAAATCTACAAATATTGAAGAACTACAATTGTATGCAGATGGTGGATCACGGGGAAATCCCGGACCGAGCTCAAGTGGCTACGTTTTGCTTAATATGTCGGGCGAAGTGGTCCTGGAGGGCGGAAAATATATAGGCATCACGACTAATAATCAAGCCGAATATGAAGCTTTAAGGCTAGGTATGGAACATGCGTTATATAACTTTCATGCTAAAAAGCTGTATGTCTACATGGATAGTATGCTGGTAATAAATCAGATGAAGGGTATATTCAAACTCAAAAATAAGGAGCTGTGGCCCGTGCACGATGCTTGCGAACAGCTGGCCAACCAATTTGACTTCATCTCCTTCGATCACATACCCAGAGAATTAAACCGTAGGGCAGACGCCGAAGTAAATCGTATACTCAATGAGGCCCTGCACAAGCCATTAGCAAATTAACCTTATATCTGTTATAATTGCTTGGTCAGATTGCTAATTGGCTACGTAGATACCTCTAAGTAGCCAAAGTAGGTAGCAGAGATGCTAACCGACTATTGGCGATTTTGAGGTGTCTACGAGGAAAGTCCGGGCAGCATAGGGAGTGACAGTATCTAACAGATACCGGAGGTAACTCTAGGGAAAGTGCCACAGAAACGAAACTTCTCTTTTATGGAGTAAAGGTGAAACGTGTGAGGTAAGAGCTCACGGTTGCCAGTGGCGACACTGGCAAGAGGTAAACCCTGTCTGCTGCAAGGAATGGGCCGTGTTGGAGCGTTGTTATAACCGCTTCATTAGTACCCGCTAGCCCGAATATATACCGCTTGAGCCTGTCGGCAACGTCAGGCCTAGATAGATGGCCAATCTCGACAGAACCCGGCTTACAGGCTATCTGACAATATGAAAATACCCCCGTTATGCGGGGGTATTTTGTTGCTAGTGTGCTAGCCTTATTTTGCTACTTTAACGATTGCCTCAAAAGCTTTCGGCTCACTAACTGCTATCTCGGCCAGAACTTTACGGTCTAGATCAATCTTGGCAGCCTTTAGACCTGCGATTAGTTTGCTGTAAGTGGTGCCGTTCAGGCGGGCTGCGGCGTTAATTCGAGCATTCCATAGCTGGCGGAAAGTGCGCTTGCGGTTGCGGCGGTCGCGGTATGCGTACTGCAGGCTTTTAGTAACGGCCTGCTTGCCGCGCTTGACGCTAACGCGGTTGGGGTGGCTCATGCCTTTGGTAGCACGACGGATTTTATTGTGCTTAGCGTGGGTGGCTACGCCTCGTTTAACTCGCATTGTTTTATACTCCTAGGTTCTTCTTAATCTTATCACTGTTGGCTTTATTCATAGTCAGCAGACCGCTCATTAGGCGTTTGCGACTACCGGTTTTCTTCTGCAAAAAGTGGCTAGCGTGGCTTTTTCGGGCACGCACAACACCGTTCTTACTAACTTTAACGCGGTCCTTGGTGCCGCTGTGGGTCTTAAGTTTTGGCATATTTACTCCTTATCTTCGGCGGGTTTAACCGCTTTGCCTGTGCTTCTTATAACAAACGTTAATTGTTTTCCGTTGAGTTGAGGCTGTTGGTCGACTGCCACAGTGTCTCCAAAATCAGCTATTACACGCTCGGCCAGCTTAAAGCCAATGTCCTTGTGAGCTAGTTCGCGCCCCCTAAAAACAAGCGTTATTTTTACCTTGTGGCCAGTTTCGAGAAAGCCAGTGACTTTCTTCATTTTAACCCCCAGGTCATGGTCGCCGATCTTGAGTCCGAAACGCATCTGTTTCAGCTCAAGCGCCTTAGCGCTACGCTTATTAGCCTGTTGCTGCTTCATTTTTTGGTAGTTATATTTGCCCCAATCGACAATTTTCACTACTGGCGGATTAGCGTTCGGAGAGATCTCGACCAAATCGAGCCCTTGTTCTTCCGCTATTTGCAACGCCTCATTTCGGCTCATGATGCCGAGCTGCTTGCCGTCGCTATCCACAACTCGAAGCTGCGGTGCCCGAATGGCTCCATTCAGGCGGGTGCTTGTGCTGATACGTATACTCCTATGCGTTCGTTATGTTACGCGTTACATTGTAACAGATAGACGCTCTTCGGTCAACTTTCGTGATAAGCGTGGGGCCGGTACTGAAGTGCTTCGGCAATATGCTGGGGCTGGATTGTCTCAGAGCCATCCAGATCGGCAATAGTCCTGGCTACCTTAAGACTCCTCATGTAGGCTCGGGCGCTTAGTCCAAACTTCTCGCCACCAGCATCAAGTAACTCTTTGGCTGCTGCCTCAAGTTTGGCGTGCTGTGCTATATCCCGATTTGTCATGGCGTTGTTGAGCTTATAGCTACTACCGAAGCGGCTAGCCTGTAGGGCACGAGCCTTGGAGACACTATTCCTGACGGAGGCACTGGTTGTGGTGGGCGAACGTTTGCTAAGTAGCTGACTGTTGTCTATCTCGTGAACGTCTACGTATAGGTCGATACGGTCCAGTATGGGGCCACTCAACTTACGTCGATATTGCAAGACTTGACCGGGCATGCAACGGCATGGTTTGGATGTGCCGTAGTGTCCGCAGGGGCATGGATTGGCGGTGGCGACAAATATGAAGTCGGCTGGATATTCAGCAGTATCTTTTGCTCGAGCAATGGTAACAGTGCGTGATTCAAGCGGTTGGCGCAGAGCCTCTACGGTGGTTCGTCCGAACTCTGGCAGCTCATCAAATAGCAATACGCCACGATGAGCCAAGCTTAATTCGCCTGGCCGTATATTGCTACCTCCACCGGTTATAGATACATTGCTAGCGCTGTGGTGGGGAGCACGATACGGTCTGTTGCGAATAATCCGGCTAAAGTCATTATTGGCTAGAGAATGAATGTGCGTAACCTCCAGCATCTCATCCCGGCTAAGTGGCGGCAGAAGACTGGGTAGTAGTTTTGCTAACATGCTTTTGCCCGTGCCGGGCGGACCGCCCAGCAGCAGATTGTGCCCGCCAGCTGCACTGATTTGGACAGCGCGCTTGCCCAGCTCCTGTCCAATTACATCCTCCAGACCAATTTCTTCGTCAGTGGGGGCCGATTCTGTTTGAGTAAATATTTTATTGGTGTCCAGCGAAGGCAGGGCAGAGGAGTCGTTTAGGTAAGAATATAGCTCTGATAGAGTGGCGACAGGGGTAATGCCAACTCCTGGGACCAACATGGCCTGGTCCAGGTTGCTACTAGGTATAATAAAATGCTTAATTCCATGTCTTTTGCCCACCAACATCTTACCGATAACTCCACGTACGGGGCGAATATCGCCATTTAAGCCCAATTCGCCAATGATGGCAGTGTTTTTTAATGGGTCGCGCACCTGTCCGGTGGCTAGCAGTATGGCGGTAGCCACGCCAACGTCGAAGCCGCTGCCGTCCTTTGGGATGTCGGCCGGGGCTAAGTTGATAGTTATGCGTTTGGGCGGTAGGGCCAGATTGCTGGCACTGAAGGCGCTGCGTATGCGTTCTTTGGCCTCGTCTAAGGCCTTGTTGGCATAGCCGACAATAACGATTCCGGGCAGACTATTAGTCAGCGAACATTCAATGGTTACTACTAAGCCCTGAATGCCCGATTCCACCAAGCTGGTTACGTTACGTCCCGTTTTCATGGTGGCTCGATTGTACACCCAGACTACATAAAAACAACCCCGATTTTTAATTTCGGGGTTGTTCTGTGATTTGAGGTTTTAGGTTTGTCTGTTGGTATTGTCTTGGTGGGAAAACCGCTTGCGAGAAACGGTTTTCCCTCTTTGACTTTTTGTTTTTGAGCACTTTTTTTATTCAGTGCTACGGATATAGTAGTTCGTGTTAAGGGCGTTGTCAACAACAAAATATAAGCATTTTTGATAGGCCTGTGCATAACTTTTGGCATTAAATTTTAGGCCCAAAAAAGTGGTTTAAGTTTGCTGCTGTTTTGGCTCAAAAAAATGCTGGCGGGCCAACTATTTTTAATAACAAAACCACAAGCTTATTGACAAAAACGAACAAGTGTAGTAGTATTGAAAGTGAGTCAAGCAAAAACAAAAACGTTCCAAACAAAACAACCTTGAACTCAAAATCGCTCGAACTGCCCTAAAGGCGGCGAGAGCGGTCAGTCATAGCCAAAGGCGGGAAGCGCTACGATAGTATATTTAATAGAGCGGATTTCTCCGCCTGCGGCACCATTTATCATCAATACGCGCTCATTCTTAGCGGGTCCTTATGCCGCAGGAACGGGCGCTTTTGGTAGAAAACACACATGAAACAACAAATCATACGACTTTTATCATCCTGGGCAGCGCTAATTGTTCTTCTAACCTTGTCTCAGCCTACCGAATTGCCGGTAGCTCTGTTAATTTTGCCATTTTTGCTGCTGTTTTGGTCATTTTTGCAGACCTGGCAGTTTTTTGCCTTTTTGCACCACCGGTCAACTGAGACCTCAAGGCTCAATAGACCGCTGGGGGCCATAATATGTTGCAGCGTCGTTTTGTTTCTAATTTTGCAATCTCTGGGGCAACTTACTTTGCGCGATATCGTAACTATCGCGGCCATTGTAGTCATTGGATATTTTTATGTGATCAGGTATAAAGCAGGGTTAGTCAGCGGTATAAACAATCTGTTACGCTAGGCCCTAAGGGTATATACTAATAGCGAGGTAATATAATAAATGCCGCCAGACAATACTCAGAACCAGTCGGATATAGCTAGCCTGCCTGCTGTACAGCCGCCCACTCCTGCGCAAGCAGTGGCGACAGTTGCCGTACCACCAAATCAAGATACTTCCAATCTAAAGATGTGGCTGCAGAACTTGCAAAATATTCTAGCTAAAACCACTGGCGACCCCAGTTCTCAGAGCAAAGAAATAGCAAAACTGAGAGCTGCCTACATCAGTAAAAAATATGGCCGGCCAAAGTTACCTGAGGATGGCGTACAGGCATGATAGTGCTAGGTGTATTGGCGTTTATTGTACTATTGGCCCTACTTATCGTCGGGTTTGTACTCGCTAGTAAGCTGCGTCGGCAGAAAGACTACGAGCGTAGCCTAGATATGGTAACTATGCTTATTCATCTGCCGCCTATTAGCGAAGATATTGAGGGGGGTAGTAGGGACGAGCGTGATATAACAGACGAAACCATATCCAGGGCCCAAACTATATATAATATACTGGCTAGCACTGCTCATAAGGGGTGGAAGAGCAGTTTCTATGGCCAGGAGCACTTTGGTTTCGAGATAGTAGCCAATAAGGGCTTTGTTAATTACTATGCAGCTATGCCGGCCCACATGGCCGAGGTAGTCAACCAGGCAATAACCAGTGCCTACCCGGCAACTCGCCTGGAAGAAGTGACCGATCATAATATATTCAACGATGTAAGCAAGCTTGCCGGTGTAGCCGGTGGAGAGATGGACCTGAAGGAGCCCTACGCATATCCTATAGCTACCTACCAAGAGGCTAAGCGTGATGCTATGCAGTCTATTTTAAACTCGATGTCCAATATTAATAATAATGATGGCGTAGCCATCCAGATATTAATGCGGCCCGCTCATCACAAGTGGACTCAGCAGTCCCTTAATCATGCTCAGAAGATCAAAAAAGACCGCGCCAGCGGCAAGGCTGCCAACCCAGGCGGCGCTCTGATGGTCAAGGACTTGGCCTCTGCTCTGTGGAGACCACCATCAGCGGACAATAATCAGGCCGAACAAAATGTTAACACCCAGCTAACAAATACAGAGCAGCATCACATCGAGGCTATTGATGACAAAGCTCGCTATTCTGGCTATGAAACCCTAATCAGGGTAGTAGCTTCCTCTGACTCGGCGGCTCAAGCTAACGGCGTACTAAATAATGTTGTGGCCAGCTTTTCGCTTTTTGACGCACCGGGCAAGAACGGTTTTAAGTTTGTGCCAGCCAAAGACATAGGTCAGCTTACGACAGATTATATCTTGCGTAGTTTTCCGCAGCAGAAGCGACAAAATGTGCTTAACTCGGTAGAGCTGGCAACGCTGTTCCACTTTCCAGATCATTCAAGTATTCCTACGTCTCAGTTGCGCCGCCAAGATTCGAAGCAAGTTGACGGTCCGCGCAATATGCCCGAAACCGGCCTAATGCTTGGCTACAACGAATTCCGTGGCAATCGCCGGCCAATTCGGCTTGATATACAAGATAGAAGGCGTCATATGTATGCAGTGGGTCAGACTGGTACGGGTAAGTCGACCTTTCTAGAGAACTTGGCTATGCAGGACATGCTGAATGGAGATGGTTTTGCCTTTGTCGACCCGCACGGCGATACTGCCGAGAAACTTTTGTCTATGGTGCCGAAAGAACGAGCCGAAGACGTAATATATTTTGCACCAGGCGAGATGGACTATCCAATGGGCCTAAATTTGTTCGAGTATGATAACCCGGACCAGAAGGACTTTATCATTCAGGAAACCCTAAGCATGCTTTACAAGTTGTACGATCCACAACACCAAGGCATCATGGGACCGCGCTATGAAAACATTTTTCGCAATGCTGCGCTGGCCATAATGGCTGATCCTGCCGGGGGTACATTTGTAGATATTCCAAAACTTTTCCGCGATTCTGAATTTTTGAAGCAAAAATTACAACACGTAACCGACCCAACTGTACTGGAATATTGGCAAAAGGAATACCCCGCCAGCCAGAAGTCGAGTGATGCCGGCGAAATTACTGCTTGGTTTGTGAGTAAATTTGGTGCTTTCCTGAGTAACGAAATGATGCGTAACATAATTGGCCAAAGCAAGAGCTCGTTTAACTTGCGCGAGATCATGGACAATAAAAAGATTCTACTGGTCAATCTGAGTAAGGGGCGCACAGGCGACCTTAACAGCCAATTGCTGGGTATGATTTTTGTTATGAAGTTCCAGGCGGCTGCCATGTCGCGTGCCAATATTCTAGAAGATGATCGCGTCGATTTTTGTCTTTATGTGGACGAGTTTCAGAACTTTAGTACCGATAGTTTTGCGACTATTTTGTCCGAGGCTCGAAAATATAGGCTAAACCTAATCGTTGCCAACCAGTTTACTACGCAGCTGACGGAAGAAATTCGCGATGCGGTGTTCGGTAACATAGGTACAGTAGTATCGTTCCGTATCGGACAGAACGACGTCGAGGCGCTGGGCAAATATTTCCACCCGACTTTTGATAGCGACGACTTACTCAGGATCCCAAACTATAACGCAGTTGTGCGTACGCTGGTAGGCGGTGTGCCTACACAGCCGTTTAGCATGGCTACCTTGCCAGCCTTGGGTAGGGCTAGTAGCGAAGTATTTGAGAGTATCAAGAAGCTATCGTTGGCCAAATATGGCCGACCGCGCACGGCGGTAGAGCAGGAAATATTCGCGCGTTTGGCGGTGCAGACTTCGGTGTCGCCCCAAACTCAAAGCTCATTCGGTCCGCCCGCCGGCCGGCCAGCTGTGCCGCCTAGGGCATCCGGTGGTTCTTTCCTGGATGGGTGGATGTCCAAGCAGAAAACCACCCCCATGCCACCAGCTCAGCCACCTACGTCTGTCCGTCCTCAGGCTCCAGCTCCTTTCACGGCCCCTACGCCGCCATCGCAGGCCTATCCAGCCGTCCCACCGCAATATCCCCCGCAAGCTGCGCCCGAAGTTGTTGGTAATGTTTCCAGTTCTCAATTGGACCAACAGGAGGTAGATGGTGTAGCGACTGAGCTCAGACGCGAATTTAACTTGGGCGATCAAAACCAACAGCCGCCACAGCCAAACACCTTACACGTACAACATTAGCTTGCTAAAACGTGAAGAAATAGGTACACTATTTATATAGGTTTGGTGGTAACCAAAAGGTAAAGAAATAAGAGGGATTATAACTAGTGGCTGACAAGGGATATTCGGCTGATCAGATTCAAGTGCTCGAGGGCTTGGACCCGGTACGCAAACGACCTGGTATGTACATCGGTAGTACTGGTGTCGAGGGTTTGCACCACATGGTGTGGGAAATAGTTGATAACGGTATAGACGAGGCTCTAGCTGGTCATGCTACCCATGTTCAGGTAGAGATGCTCGAAGACGGCGGCATTACGGTATTTGACGATGGACGCGGTATACCGGTGGATACCCATCCCAAAACCGGTAAAAGTACCGTTGAGACAGTGCTAACGGTGCTGCACGCTGGTGGTAAGTTCGGCGGCGGCGGTTATAAAGTATCCGGTGGTTTGCATGGCGTGGGCTCGAGCGTGGTCAACGCTCTATCTACACGTTTAATAGTTAACATCTATAAAGACGGTAAAATTCATCATCAGGAGTATACCAAGGGCGTGCCGGACGGCGATCTGACTGTTATCGGTAAGTCTCCAGCCGATAAGCCTCATGGTACCGAGATTACCTTTTATCCCGATCCAACTATTTTCACGGAAAGCCAGACGTTTAACTATGACACCATACTGGATCGTCTTCGTCATGCAGCCTATCTCACAAAAGGTATAAGAACTACACTAATAAACCACTCGACTGGCCAGAAGTACAGCTTTTATTTCGAGGGTGGTATACAGAGCTATGTAAAGCACCTCAACTTCGGTAAGGAGCCGGTTGACGACGATGTTTTCTACGTCGACAAAGAGGTCAAAGACTCGCAAATCGAGATTGCCATGCAATACACCGACAGCTTTACCGAAACTATCAAGCAGTTTGCCAACAATGTCGTTAACCCCGGCGGCGGTTCGCACCTGACTGGTTTTAGGGCGGCGTTGACGCGTATCATTAACGACTATGCCCGTAAAAACGGTTTACTTAAGGAAAAAGAAGAGGCCCTGAGTGGCGAAGACACCCGCGAGGGCCTGACAGCCATCATTTTGGTAAAGCTGCCCGATCCGCAGTTTGAGGGTCAGACCAAGGATAAGCTAGGTAACCCAGAGGTACGCGGTTACGTGGAGCAGGTAATGGGCGAATACTTTAGCTACTATCTCGAGGAGCACCCGGCTATAGCGCGTAAGATTGTCGGCAAGGCGTTGCTGGCCGCCCGCGCACGCAAGGCTGCCCGCGCCGCTCGCGAAAACATTATTCGTAAAGGTGTGTTAGATGGAGCTAGTATGCCAGGTAAACTGGCAGACTGCAGCAGCAAAGACCCGGCTGCATCTGAAATATACCTGGTAGAGGGCGACTCCGCCGGTGGCAGTGCCAAAACCGGCCGCGACAGCAAGACCCAGGCTATCTTGCCATTGAGAGGTAAAGTGCTCAATGTGGAGCGCGCTCGGCTTGATAAGATGCTGGCCAATAACGAAATTCTGAGCCTAATCAAGGCGCTCGGTGTTGGTATAGAAGACTCCTTTGACATCAATGGGTTGCGTTATCATCGCATAATTATCATGACCGATGCTGATGTCGATGGTAGCCACATTGCGACGCTGCTTATGACGTTTTTCTTCCGCTACATGAAAGAAGTTGTCGATGGCGGACACGTCTACCTGGCTAAACCACCTCTGTTTGAGCTAGTCAAGCCGGGTCGCAAGAGTAGCGTATTCATTTACGACGAGGCCGAGCTAGATAAAGTACTGGACGAAACCATAGCCAACCGTAAAAAAGAGGGAGTCAAGATAGACGACAGCGCGGAACGCTTCCGTCAAGCCGGCTTCATCGAGCAGAAGCGCTACAAGGGACTAGGCGAAATGGATGCCGAGCAGCTGTTCGAAACCACTATGAACCCCGAGAAACGCGTGCTGGTGCAGGTTAAAGTGGAGGATGCCGAAAAGGCTGATGCCATCTTCAATAAGTTGATGGGAACAGAGGTAGAGTTGCGCAAAAACTTTATTCAGGCCAACGCTAAGTTTGTGAAAGATTTGGATATTTAGTATGGAAGACGACAGAACACCACTAGAAAATGGCCCTCTAGAGCCAAATACAGAGCCTGTAGGGCCTGTTGATGCTCAAGTAGAGGTATTGACCGGTTTGGACCACAGCCGGCTTGTAGAGCGGCGGACGGTCGAGAACGTCATGGAGGACAACTACTTACGCTACTCTATGTCGGTTATCATCGACCGCGCCTTACCAGATGTACGCGACGGCCTGAAGCCGGTTCATAGGCGTATTTTGTACTCGATGAACGAAGATGGCTTGCGCAGCGGCAGCCGCCACCGTAAGAGCGCAAACGTTGTGGGTGCGGTTATGGGTAAGTACCATCCGCATGGCGATGCTAGTATTTATGACTCTATGGTACGCCTAGCTCAACCGTGGGCTACCCGATACCTGTTGGTAAACGGGCAAGGTAACTTTGGTAGCATGGATGGAGATCCGCCAGCTGCTATGCGTTATACCGAGGCCAAAATGCATCGCCTGGCCGATGAGCTGCTGCAGGATATTGATAAAGAGACGGTGGACTTCCGCGATACTTACGATGGAGAAAACCAAGAACCGGCTGTGTTACCGGCCAAGCTGCCAAACCTATTGCTTAACGGTCAGCTTGGTATCGCGGTCGGTATGGCTACTAACATTCCGCCGCACAATCTGACTGAGGTGGTAGACGCTACGGTTTACAAGATTGACCACCCAGACGCTTCGCTGGACGACCTGCTGCAGTTCATTAAGGGCCCTGACTTTCCGACTGGTGGCATTGTATATGGTGCTGACTCTTTGCGTACGGCTTACGCGACTGGCCGCGGAGGTGTGGTAACGCGTGGTGTAGCTGAAATTGTTGAAGGCAACAAGGGACGACATCAGATCGTTATCACAGAAATCCCGTATGCTCTTAACAAGGAAACTCTGGTAATTAAGATTGCCGAACTAGTTAACGACAAAAAAATAACAGGTGTAAGTGATGTCCGCGACGAGTCAGCTCGCGGAGCGGTGCGTATTGTAATTGACCTCAAAAAAGACGCTTACCCCAAAAAGTTGCTCAATCAGCTGTACAAACTGACACCGCTACAAACCAGTTTTCATTACAACATGATGGCTCTAGTAGACGGCATTCAGCCTCGAGTGCTCGGTTTGCAGGATATTTTGAGCGAGCACATCAAACATCGTCAGTCTGTCGTACGCCGTCGAACTGAGTTTGAGCTTCGCAAGGCCCGCGACCGCGCTCATATCCTGGAAGGCCTTAAGATTGCCCTCGATAACATCGATGAGGTAATCAATACCATACGTTCCAGCGAGACGACCGATGAGGCTCAAGCTAACCTGATCAAGAAATTTAAGCTTAGTGAGATTCAAGCCAAAGCCATTCTGGCCATGCAGCTACGCACTCTGGCTGGCTTGGAGCGCAAGAAGATCGAAGATGAACTAGCCGAACTCATGAAACTGATTACCGAGCTAGAAGGTATTTTGGCTGACGAGCAAAAAATTCTGGACATAATTAAGGATGAAATGCTGGAGCTAAAGAAGCAGTATGGCGACGAACGCCGAACGCAGGTTATAAAAAATGAGCTCAATCGTTTGAGCGATGAAGACCTAGTTCCGGATGAACAAGTCGTTGTAACTCTTACAGCAAATAACTATATCAAACGTAGTCCGATCGCCGATTACAAGAGGCAGGGGCGTGGTGGCAAAGGCCGACGCGGTATGGCTACGCGAGAAGAAGATGTCATAGAACATGTTGTAAATGCCTCAACACATGACTTCCTTTTGTTCTTTACAAACCGGGGCCGCGTCTTCCGCATCAAGACTTACGAGCTGCCAATGGCCAGCCTAAATGCCAAGGGCGTAGCAATTGTTAACTTGCTGCAGCTGGGGCCGGAAGAAACCGTTAGCAGCGTAATAAATGTGTCCAAAAGCGATAAAGCGGCCAACCTACTTATGTGTACCGTCAGGGGCACAGTGAAGAAAACGCCATTTGAGCAATATCAAAATGTACGCCAAAACGGCTTGAACGCCATTAAGCTAGACGACGGCGATGAGCTGAAGTGGATCCGCATGACATCTGGCGATGACGAAGTTGTAATATCTACATCGCAGGGCCAAGCAATTCGCTTCCATGAAAAAGAAGCCCGCCCAATGGGCCGTGTTAGCCGCGGCGTTAGGGGTATTCGCTTGCGCCCAGGCGACCGGGTAATCGGCATGGACATAGTCCAGACGGGTAGCAGCATATTTGTCATCAGCAAATACGGCTACGGCAAGAAGACAAGTATCGACCAGTTTACACCCCACGCTCGCGGCGGTGTCGGCATACGCAGTGCTGTACTTACTGACCAAACTGGCGAACTGATTGGTGTTAAGACCTTGGGCGAAACTGACGACCAGGAAGTCATCATCATTTCTAAGAACGGACAAACCATTCGGTTGGCCATCAAAGATCTGCCAAGCCTAAGCCGTGCTACCAAAGGCGTGCGAATCATGCGTCTAAATGATACTGACGAGGTGGTAAGTCTGGCTTTGGTAGATAAAACCGAAGAGACAGATGAGGACGTCGACCCTGCAATCGTCGAGGGCTAATGCGTTAGTGCTTGCATTACCCGTGTCATAACTGTTTACTTAGAATATGGGATTAGTGCCAACCGGATATTCTGATTTGAGCCGAACTATACTGGGATCAGCCTACGCCGCCTCCGTTTATAAGTGGGTAGGCGAGCGCGGCCCGGATGACCCCTTTACAGCAACTGAAGTACACTTGGCTACGCGGATAGCGCCTAACGCCGTAGGTAATACACTAAAGAAGCTAGCCGAGGCGGCGATGCCCCTTATCGAGCGTATAGATGTGCCTAGGCACTATCTGGGTAGGCCGTATCGAAGAATTGAACATGACTTATGGGCTCCGCTGTTGGAATTGAGCGTCACTATATTGGAAAATGAGGTAGATTGGCCCGCTTTGGATAACGTGCGCAATATCCGTGATTTGTACTGATGTACGAAAAACTACAAAATCAGGCCCTAAAGGGTGTTGACATAAGAGGTGCGAGCAGGTACAATTACTTCTCAGTGCTTTAGAGGTCCTCTTCAAGTGTCTTCAAAGAAGTAAGTTTGAAGTGTCTAGAGTGCGTACGTTAAAAATTGAATAGTGCAATCGACAACTTGCGTACCCCGCAGGTTGTCGGGGTCTACTTCTTCGGGAGTAGATCATCAACGTCAGTTCACTTTAGTGAATTGTTTTAATATGTTTTGTTAAACAGTAATTTCTAGTGATAGAAATAAGTCAGTTTTTGACTGAAGTTAAGACAAATTCTAACATGACGAAGCCATCCTTTAGGGGATGAGGCCGGTAGGCGAATTTATTTCGCCGATAACCGCGCCTGAAGGGTTTACCCTTTATTCGTATTTTTGGAGAGTTTGATCCTGGCTCAGGATGAACGCTGGCGGCGTGCCTAATACATGCAAGTCGAGCGGTAAGGCCTCTTCGGAGGTACACGAGCGGCGGACGGCTGAGTAACACGTAGGAAC
>Ga0164242_10003089_pt1 | contig 19066 bp, 18 predicted proteins | sample OricomgcompostMG_FD_108783 | JGI IMG/M metagenome (GOLD analysis project Ga0164242, IMG submission 108783) | Miracle-Growth compost microbial communities from Emeryville, California, USA - Original compost - Miracle growth compost (MG) ... | reverse complement strand
CGGGCTTCTTGTAGGGGTCGGCGTCCCCGGCATACCTCGCGGACGCCTTGGCCTGGGCCAGCTCCTCATCGCGCTCGCGGGCGGCCTTGAGCGCCTCCTCGATGTGCGCGGCACCTTCCGGGATGGCGTCGGGGATGAACTCCAGCGACGGAGTCAGTCGTATGCCGAGCCCCTTGCCCACGTGCGACCGGATCCTGCCCCGCCAGTCCTCAAGTGCCGCAGCGGTGTTCGCGCGCTCGTCGTCGGAGCCGAACACGGTGTAGAAGATCGAGGCGTGCTGCAGGTCACCGGTCACCCGGACGTCGGTGACGGTGACGAAACCGAGCCGCTCGTCCTTGACCCGCCGCTCGATGAAATCGGCGACGAGGGTCTTGGTGCGCTCGGCGATCTTGCGGGCGCGTGCCGGGTCAGCCATGAGAGCCTCCGTGGGTGATGCGGACGTTGTCGGGCAACGCACCACCCTACGTCGCCGTCCGCCGCCCCCGGATCACTGGTTCAGCCGGGCAGTGCGCGGCAGCGGCGGCTGCCGAACGTGGTGGCGACCATCAGCGCGGGCACCAGGAACAACGCGGCCCGCAACGTGGTCAGGTCGGCGGCCACGACTCCCAGCCGAGCGCGCCCGGCACGCGACGCGCAGAGCCCGAGCCGCTCAGGCACGGGCGGCTCGGGCTCTCGCGGTCACCGCGTGGTCACTGCTCCTGCTCGCGTTCTTCCGCCAGCACCTCCTGCAGTTCGTCCCTGCTCAGCTTCGGCGCAGTGACGTGGCCCCCGGATCGCGACTGCACCACCTTGCCCGGGTCGGTTCCCTGCAGCTCGTGACTGAGCTCGGCGAGTTCGTCGCCGCCTGCCATCTCCGTGGTCAGCGTCTCGAGACTGATCTCGTCACGGTGCGCATCGAGGGTGACCCGACCCAGCTTGAGGATCACGAAGTGGTTGCCCACCAGGTAGGCGTGGTGCGGGCTGTGGGTGATGAAGATGACACCGAGACCGGCGTCCCGTGCCGCGATGATGTACTTCAGCACGATGCCGGACTGCTTGACACCGAGCGCGGCCGTCGGCTCGTCGAGGATGACCACCTTGGCACCGAAGTAGATCGCACGGGCGATCGCGATGCACTGCCGCTGGCCACCCGACAGGTTCTGCACCGCCCGGTCGAGATCGGGGATGACGATCCCCATCCGAGTCAGCTCGTCGGAGCAGATCTGCTTCATCTGTTTGATGTCGAGTGTGCCGAACGGCTTGCGACGAATCTCGTTGCCCAGGAAGAAGTTTCGCCATACTGCCATGAGCGGCGCTAGCGCGAGATCCTGGTAGACCGTGGCGATCCCGGAGGACTGCGCGACCCGTGGCGACGGGAAGTGCCGTACCTCACCGTTGACCTTCATCTCACCGTCGGTGTAGTCGTGCAACCCGGCGATCACCTTGATGAGCGTCGACTTGCCGGCGCCGTTGTCGCCGAGGACACAGGTCACCTCGCCCTGGCGGACCACGATGTTGACACCCCGGACGGCGTGCACATTGCCGTAGCTCTTACCGATCTCGGTCAGCTCGAGGATGGGCGTGTTCGGTGCGTCCGGTGACCGCACCTCGGTCTCTGTCGCTGTCACTTGGCATCCGCCTTCTTCCGTACGATCAGGTTCACCACACAGGCGAGCAGGAGCATCGCGCCGAGGAACGTCTTGAACCAGTCGGCGTCCCACCCGGCGTAGGTGATGCCCAGCTGGGTCATGCCGAAGATCAGGGACCCGATCGCCGCACCCACCACTGAGCCGTAGCCACCGGTCAGCAGGCAGCCGCCGATCACCGCCGCGATGATGTAGATGAACTCGTTGCCGACGCCGTTACCGGACTGCACGTTGTTGAAGTTGAACAACATGTGCATACCCATCAGCCATGCGCCGAAGCCCACGGCCATGAACAGGCCGGTGCGGGTGATGACCACCGGAACACCGACGGCGCGTGCGGCGTCGGCGTCGCCGCCGATGGCGAAGATCCAGTTGCCCACCCGCGTGCGCAGCAGCAGATACGCACCGACGACGACGAGCACGAGCCAGTAGATCACCACGATCTGCAGCGTGAACGACCCGATCTTGAAGCTGGAGGCGAACACCGCGTGCGCGCTGTTCCAGCCGGCCATGTCGTTGATGGAGTTCGAGCTCACGCCACCGGTCAGCATGTTCGTCACACCGAGGTTCGCGCCCTGCAGGATGAAGAACGTACCCAGCGTCACCAGGAAGCTCGGGAGTCCGGTCACGTGCAACAGCCAGCCGTTGAACACCCCGATGCCCAGCGAGATCACCAGGGCTATCACGACGCCGGTCCACACGTTGAGGCCGAACTCCCAGGTCAGGAGCGCGCAGGCGAGGCCGGACGAGGTCACCGCGACACCGGCCGACAGGTCGAACTCGCCGCCGATCATCAACAGCGCCACCGGCACTGCCATGATGCCGATCGTTGCGGACTGGTAGATGATCGTGCCCCAGGTGTTGACCTGATGGAACGACGGCGCCACCGCGAAGAAGAGGATCGCGACGGCGACAGCACCGAGCAGCGCGCCGATCTCGGGCCGACTCAGGGTGCGGGTCGCGGCCGACCGCGACCCCACCCGGTCGTCAGCCGGCGCGGGAGGCGGGATCTCCGATGTTGTCGCAGTCATGTCCGGTCACCGAGTTCCCTGCGCGGCGAACTTCGCGACCGCGGCGATGTTGCTGGAATCGATGAAGGACGGACCGGTCAGCACCGGCTGGCCACCGCCGATGGTGTTGCCGTTGTACTTGTACAGCCACAAGGCGTCGATCGCCAGGTAGCCCTCCAGGTACGGCTGCTGGTCGACCGCCCACTGCACCTGGTGGTTCTTGATCGCGGTGACCAGTTGCGGGTTGGTGTCGAAGGTGGCGACCTTGGCACTGCTACCGGCTCCGGAAACACTCTTCACCGCGTCCAGAGCGTACGGCGCACCCAGCGTCAGCACCCAGTCGATCGACTTGTCCTGCGCCAGCTTGGCCTGGATCGAGGTGGTCACGGCCGAGTCGTCTGCGCCGTTGACGTAGAGCTTCTCGATCTTGCCCTCGGACCCCAGGCCCTCCTTGGCACCGTTGCAGCGGTCTTCCAGCTGCTGCTGGCCCTGGTCCTGGATGACGCACAGCACGTCCTTGGCGCCCGCCTTCGCCAGCCGCTGGCCGGCGGCCTTTCCTGCAACGCTCTCGTCCTGCCCGAAGTAGCCCAGCGCGCCGAGCTTGATCGCGTCCTTCTCGCCCGAGTTGAACATGACGACGGGGATGCCGGCCGCGACGGCCTTCTTGATCGTGGGTCCGAGCGCCGGGGTGTTGGGGTCGGTCACTGCGATGCCGTCGACGTGCTTGTCGATCGCCGCCTGGATCAGCTGAGCCTGCTGCGGTGCCTGGTCGCTGTTGGAGTAGGTGTACTTCACGTTGTCGTGCTGCGCCGCGGCGGAGGCACCCTTGCGGATGATGTCCCAGAACGTGTCGCCCGGCTGGGCGTGCGTGATCATCGCAATGTTCATGGTCGGGGTGGTGGCCCCGCCACCGCCGGGAGCCGCATTCGAGCCGGTGTCCGACGCGTGCTTGCCGCCCGTCGAGCTGCACGCGGCAAGAGAGAGGACGCCCATCGCACAGACGGCGGCCGCCAGGGTGCGGTGCTTTCGAATCATTGGTACTGCCTTTCTGATATCCACCGCGCTCGCGGTGGCCAGGGTGCGTGATCGATTTCTTCCGTAGGTCGTCCGTGGCCCTCGGTGTGACCTGAGGTCGCGGCGTTCATCCGTGCATGCCCGGCTGTCAGTGGTGCGCGTGTGAGTGAGATCACTTACACAGAGCTAAATCTAGCTTGTCCTATTGTCCTGTCAATAGGTTTAATCAAGACGATACCGAACCTGCACCCGGCGTGTGGCCGGATCGACTGCAACGACCCGGAAATTCACAGCCAGGGGCGACTCAACCAACGCCGCCGGTCACGACTTGCGAGCGCACGCACTCGGCAACTCGCTGCGGCGACAACCCGTACTTGTCGAGCAAGAAGTCGTTGGGTGCCGACTCGCCCCACGCGTCGGCCAGCCCGATCCGGGTGAGGCGTGCCGAGCCCGGACGTTCGGCGAGCGTCTCGGCGATCAGCCCGCCCAGACCACCCAGGCGACTGTGCTCCTCCACCGTCACGATGTCGTGGGCGTCCGCGACGAGCCCGAGAAACATTTCGGTGTCGAACGGCTTCAGGGTCGGCACGTGCAGCACGGCACACTCCACCCCGTCCCGCGCGAGCAGTTCGGCCGCTTCCAGCGTGCGGCTGGTCTGCACTCCGGTGCTGACCAGGACGGCGTCGGCGCCTTCGCGCAACCGCACCGACCGCCCGGGAACGAAGTCCGGAACCGCGTCGTACACCGGGGTCACGGCATCCCGGGCGTACCGGATGTACACCGGGCCATCGTGATCGGCCGCCCACCGCGTGACCGCCTCCGCCTCGTACTCGTCCGCCGGAGCGATGACCGTCATGTTCGGCATCGCACGCATGATCGCGAAGTCCTCGAGGTCCTGATGGGTCTTGCCCGCCGAGCCGTTGAGCAGCCCGCTGTAGTGACCGGTGAGCCGCACCGGCGCCTTCGTCTGGGACAGCATCATGCGCACCTGATCCAGTGCACGGTGGGTGAGGAACACCCCGAACGTCGACAGCCACGGCCGATATCCGAGCGTCGACATCCCGAGCGCCATGCCGACCATGTTCTGTTCGGCGATACCGACCTCGATGAACGAGTCGGGCACCTCGGCGGCGACGAGCACGGCCTGGGTGGACGTGGCCAGGTCGCCGTCCAGGACGATGCAGTACGGATCGTTCTTCGCCAGGTCGACCAGGGTCTCGCCCCAAACCTGGCGTTGTGACCTAGTCATGCCGCGCCTCCCTCGACATTGAGTTCATGCCCCGCCTGCCGCAGCTGTTCGGCGGTGGCGACACCGTTGTGCCAGGCGTAGGTCCCCTCGGTGAAGCTGATGCCCTTGCCCTTGGCGGTGCGGGCGATGATGGCGTTCGGCTTTCCGTGCTGTCCCTGTGTCCCGGCCGCGGCGTCGAATGCCGTGAAGATCGCCTCGAAGTCGTGCCCGTCGATGACGTGCACGTTCCACCCGAATCCGTGCAGCACCGCTTCCAAGTCCACGTGACCCATGGGTTCGCTGCGATCGAACCGATCTCGGTCCGTGGCCGGCCAGCCGTACTGCTGCAGTCCGTTGAGGTCGATGATCGCGGTCAGGTTGTCCAGCTGGTAGCGGGGCGCGCTGATCACCGCCTCCCACACCTGTCCTTCCTCGAGCTCACCGTCGCCGAGCATCACCCAGGTGTGGAAGTCCTTGCCCAGGCGTTTGGCGCCGAGGGCGATGCCGGCAGCCGCGGACAGCCCCTGGCCCAGCGACCCGGTGGAGATGTCGACGCCAGGGGTGATCAGCATGTCGGGGTGACCCTGGAGTCGGGAGTCGCCGTGGTCGAAGGTCGCCAGTTCGTCCTCGGGGAAGTACCCGCGGACGGCCAGCGTGGCGTAGAGCCCGATCGCGGAGTGTCCCTTGGAGAGGATGAATCTGTCCCGCTCCGGGTCCTGCGGGTGCTGCGGGTCGATCCGGAGCTGACCGAAGTACAAGGCGGTCAGCAGGTCCGTCGCCGACAGGGGGCCGCCGATGTGTCCGGCCTTACTGGCGGCGACGGTGTTGATGACGTGCCAGCGGATCCGTTGTGCCGTGGCGGTCAGCTCCTCGTGGGTGGGCCTCGCCGGTGTGTGAAGAGTCATGGTTGCCTTCGCGTGATCATGGGTGGACCGCCCCGTTGTGATGGGCGCGCAGTCCTCGGACGGTGGCGGCGCTCAGAGGTAGAGACGCTGCGTGGCCTTGTGAGCGTCGTACTCGTCACGAACCTCGTTCGTGGCTTCCAGTTCGGCGACCTGGGCGACGGGAACCTCCCACCAGGCGCCGGAGCCGCCGAACCGCCCTTGCTCATCGACCTTGACGTAGATCACCGCAGTGCCCCGGTGGGCCTTGGCCCGTGCCAGAGTCTCCCGGAGTTCGTCGGCGGTCTCGGCGGTGAACACCTGTGCGCCGTAGCTGCGCGCGTTGGCGGCGAAGTCGACGGCGAGCCGGTCCCCGTCGAGCAGTCCGTCCTGGCCGCGCTCGTTGAAGCGGCAGCCGAAGCCTTCGGAACCGACTGTTTCGGACAGGGCGTAGATGGATCCGTAACCCTGGTTGTCCACGATCAGGATCGTCATGTCCAGGTTCTCCTGAACCGCGGTGAGGATCTCCTGGGAGAACAGCAGGTACGAGCCGTCGCCGATGAAGCAGAACACTTCCCGATCCGGGTCGGCGAGCTTGGCGCCGATCGCGCCGGGGATCTCATACCCCATGCAGGAGTTCCCGTATTCGATGTCGTAACCCCTGGGGTCCGAGGGGTTCCACAGCCGGTGGAAGTCACCGGGCATGGACCCGGCCGCGTTGACGGCCAGGGACTTCTCGCCCGCGAAGTCGTTGACGATGCCGATCGCCTCGGCCTGAGCCATGGTGCCCGCAGCCGGATCGGTGGCGATCAGGGACGCCCGCTCCTCGCGCCACCCCTGCGCGACCCGGGTCGCTTCCGCCCGGTATGCCGCCGGCGCGCTCCAGCCGTGCAGCGCCTGGCCGAGCTCGGCGACGGTCTCCTTGGCGTCGCCGACCAGCGGTATCGCACTCTCCTTGTGCGCGTCGAACTCGGCGACGTTGATGTTGACGAACCTTACGTCCGGGTTCTCGAAAAGCGTGTTCGAGGCGCTGGTGAAGTCGGTGTATCGGGTGCCGATGCCGATCACGACGTCCGCCCGGGCCGCCAGCTGGTTGGCGAACTGGGTGCCGCTGGCCCCGATTGCTCCGGCGTTCAACTCGTGGGTGTGGTGCAGCGCCCCCTTGCCTGCCTGGGTGAGGCCGACCGGAATGCCGGTCGCGTCGACGAACCGTCGCAGTTCGTCGGTGGCGTCGGAGTAGACGACTCCTCCGCCGGCGATGATCACCGGCCGCGCCGCCGAGCGCAGCAGCTGTGCCGCCCGCGCAATGGCGGATCGGTCGGCGCGCGGCCGCGCCACGTGCCAGACGCGGTCGCGGAACAACACGCTGGGGTAGTCATAGGCCTCGGCCTGCACGTCCTGCGGCAGCGCGAGCGTGACCGCGCCGGTGTCCGCGGGGCTGGTGAGGACACGCATCGCCTGCAGCAACGCTTCGGTCAGCTGCTCCGGCCGGTTGATCCGATCCCAGTACTTCGACACCGGCTTGAACGCGTCGTTGGCCGAGACGTCCTGTGACCCGTAGTTCTCGATCTGCTGGAGCACCGAACCCGTCCGGCGGGTCGCGAAGATGTCGCTCGGCAGCAACAACACCGGAAGGCGATTGACCGTTGCCGTCGCCGCACCGGTCACCATGTTGGTCGCACCCGGACCGATCGAGGTGGTGACGGCCATCGCGCCCAGTCGGTTCTTCGCCTTCGCGTAGCCGATCGCCATGTGCACCATGCCCTGCTCATTGCGGCCCTGCAGGAAGCGAAAGTCCTTCTCGTACTGCCGCAACGCCTGCCCCACCCCGGCGACGTTGCCGTGACCGAAGATCCCGAACGCTCCACCGAAGAACTGTTCGGTCACCCCGTCCCGCTCGACGTACTGGTGTTGGAGAAAGCGGACGACAGCCTGACCGACGGTGAGGCGTTCTGTCTCTTGCACGGTTCGTCATTCCTTCCGGGAAGTACTGGTGTGGCCCTGCCTGAACATGTTTCTACCACCTAGCGGACTTAGTGTCTATAAAATGAGAGAATCAGTTTCGACAAAGGGGCGTTCACCCCGCCCCGGCGGCCGCCGACACGTTCGCCTTCCCCGCGACATGGGAGGATCTGCCCGTGAGTTCAGCGCAATCTCCGGCCCGGGAGGTCGCCGGAGTCGAGATCCTTTCCAAGGCGATGGCGCTGTGCTTCGCCCTGGAAAGCAGTGGAGAACTCAGCGCCCAGCAGTTGGCGGATCACGTCGGGGAACCCGCCAGTTCCACCTTCCGGCTGCTCGGCCAACTCACCCGCCTGGGCTGGATCGAGCGTGGCGTCACCCGTGGCACCTACCGGCTCGGCCTGATGTTCCTGACCATCGGCGGGCAGGTCGAGGACCGCATCGACCTGCGGGAAGCCGCCAAACCGCCGCTCGAAGTGCTGTCGCGGAGCACCGGCGTCGCAAGCTTCCTGTCGGTCCGGCGCGGCGGTGGGGCGGTCTGCATCGAGCGATTCGAAGCACCCGACGTGCGTTCGCACGCCACCCGCATCGGCGACTCGCTGCCGCTGCACACCGGAGCGGCTTCGTTGGCGATCCTGGCCTTCCTGCCCCCGAGCGAGAGCGCGGCATACCTCTCCCTGATCGGCCACGAACTCGACGACGCCGAGGTGCGCCGGGTACGCGAGGATCTCGCGGAGACCAGGACACGCGGCTTCTCGTTGTCCGATGGCCGCATCACCGCGGGGATGGCCGGAGTCGGCGCGCCGATCTACAACCACCGTGGCGAGCTCGAGGGTGCCATCTCGGTCAGCGGGCTGCGCGAGCCGGTGCTGTCCGACCTCGCCCGGACCGGTGCACTGGTCCGGGCCTCGGCGCGCGAGACCAGCGCCCGCCTGGGTGCCGAGGTGGACGCGTGAAGCTGAATCGGACCCTGACGAACGCGCAGGTCGTGATCGAGGCGCTGGCAGCGCACGGCGCGATGACTCCCGCGGAGCTCGCGCACGAGACAGCGGTCGCCCGATCGAGTGTGTACCGACTCGTCGAGGGTCTGGTGGCGGTCGGACTCGTGGACGCGCTGCCCGACTCGCGCGTGCAGTTGACCCACCGTTGGTTGCACCTCGCCGATGCCGTCGTCCCCTCGATGCGCGAGTGGGACGGATCCTCCATCGTGTTGGACGAACTCGCCGCGCAGACCAACCAGACCGCGTACCTGTCGGTCCTGCGCGGCGACCACGCCGTCTGCATCAACTGGGCGCAGGGCCGTGGTATCGACCTGCTGATCCTCAAGCCGGGACACACCCTGCCCCTGTACGCCGGCGGCGCCGGGCGCAACATCCTGGCACACACACCGGCGCTCATCGACCGGGTGCTCGGGAGCACCGAACTGACCGCGTTCACCGCCCACACCTTGGTCGACGCCGCTGCCCTGCGCGCCGACATCGCGGCAACCCTGCGCACCGGGTACACGCTGTCCCACGAGGACGTGACGGTCGGCATCGGTGCCATCGGCGTGGCGGTCACCCGCGACGGGCACTACCTGGGGTGCCTGTCGGTCGGCGGCCTGATCCATGACATCAAGGCCGACCAGGACGTCCTGGTCGCGCGGTTGCGTGCGGCGGCCACCCGGCTGGCCGAGCCCCGAGCCGCCACCGTCCCGAGCGGTGCGTGACACACCCATGCCGGCAAACACACCGCGCGAAGGGCGCCGCCCCACCATCCGGGACGTCGCCGCGCGTGCCGGTGTCTCGAAATCACTGGTGTCGCTGGTCTACGCATCACCGCAGAGCGTGAGCGAAGCCCGCAGACAACTGGTCCTGTCGGCGGCCGAAGAGCTGGGGTTCCGCCCGAATCAGGCCGCCCGGTCGCTCGCCGCAGCCGACGGCGGGTTCATCGGGATCCTGGTCGCCGACATGCACAATCCGGTGCTGGCCGATCTGGTGGACGCTGCGCGGATCTCCTTCGCCGAGCAGGGCCAGGTCGCCCTGGCGACGACCGCGGCCGTCCCGCGGGGTGAGGACGGCGACGATCCCTACGACCACCCCGCCCTGGAGTTGTTCGGCGACCTGCGTCCCAGCGGGTTGCTGATCGTCGGGTCAACGCCGCATGCCGACCGGCTCCTGCGGCTCGCCCCGGGGCGACCCGTGGTGCTCGCCAGCACCATCGCACCCGAACTCCCCCGGGCACACACCGTCCGCGGACACGACTGGCGTGGCATCCACCTGCTCATCCAGCACCTGCTCGAACTCGGGCACCGCGAGATCCACCACATCGCCGGTCCCGGAGACGCCTTGTCCGACCTGCGGGCCGAGGCCTATCGCGCCGCGATGACCCAGGCGGGCCTCGGCTCCCGGATCCGCGTCGAGCCGGCCGACTACGCCGTGGACCCAGGCCGCTCCGCGGCGCAGGCACTGCTGGCGGGACCGAACCCGCCGACAGCCATCGTCGCCACCAACGACCTGGCCGCCGTCGGTGCGCTGGCCGCCGTCCGCAGCGCCGGCCGGCGGGTTGCCGTGACCGGTTACGACGGCACGTTCGTCGCCGGACTGGACCAGATCGACCTGACCACCATCGATCCCAACAACGCCGAGATCGGCCGCATCGCCGCGCGGCTGTTCACCAGGCCCGGCGGCGCTCGCGAGATCCTGATCGAACCGCGGCTGGTCGTGCGCGGTTCGACCCGGAACCCGTAGGCGCCCACCCGATTCCCGAAGAACCCTTGACACCCGCGCGGGCGCGCTCCTAGATTTTGGACCGGTCCAATTCGACCGTTCCCCTCCCACTTCCCACTCGTTCGCCGCGCCCGGTGCGTGGCCAGGAAGGGCACTCGTGCAGACTCCGAACAAAACCCTGGGCGTCGGCCTCATCAGCGTCGGCTGGATGGGGAAGATGCACTCGCGCGCGTATCGCTCCATCGCCCAGCTGTACCCCGAGCTCGGGGTCGACTGCCGGCTGGTCCATGCCGCCGACCCGAGCGGGCCGGCACGTGACTTCGCCACCGACGTGCTCGGTTACGAGCGCGCCTCGGAGGATTACCGGGCGGTCCTGGAGGACCCCGAGGTCGATGTGGTGTCGATCTGCTCGCCCAACTTCCTGCACGCGGAGGTGGGAATCGCCGCGGCACAGGCCGGCAAGCCGTTCTGGATCGAGAAGCCGGTGGGACGAGGGGTCGACGAGACGCGCTCGGTCGAAACAGCCGCTACAGCTGCAGGCGTCGCCACCGCCATCGGCTTCAACTACCGCTGCCCACCCGCGATCCAGTACGCCCGGCAGTTGATCACCGACGGCAGCCTCGGCCGGATCACCAATGTCCGGGGGCGCTATTTCGGCGGGTTCTCCTCCAACCCGGACGACCCGATGGCATGGCGTTTCACCCGCAAGTGGTCGGGCAACGGCGTGCTCGGTGACCTGATGGGCCACCTCGTCGACCAGATCCACTATCTCGTCGGCCCGGTCGGCTCCGTGACCGGGACGACCGGCACCTACATCACGCACCGCAGAGCGCCGTCCGGGTCCCCGAACGCCGGTGAGTTGGTGGAGGTCGAGAACGAGGACTACGCCAACATGCTGGTGCGGTTCGACGACTCGGCCGTGGCGGCCGGGGCGCTCGGCAGCCTCGAGGCGTCCCGGATCGCGGCGGGACCCCGGTGCGAGTACACCGTCGAGGTGTTCGGCACCGAAGGGTCGCTGCGCTGGTCGTTCGAGCGGATGAACGAGTTGGAGCTCGCGCTGACTCGCGTCGGGCCCAACGTGGGTTACACGAATCTGTTTGCCAATGGGGCCTTTCCGGACTTCAACCGCTTCCAGCCCGGCACCGGCACTGCCATGGGGTATGACGACCTCAAGACCATCGAAGCCGCCCGTTTCCTCAGCAGCCACCTGGACGGTGGTCTCCCCGCAGGCTCCAACATCCACGACGCGGTCGCGTCCGCGCAGGTACTGTCCGCGGCCGAGGCGTCGGCGCAGTCGGGCACCTGGGTCGACACACCGCCGATCGACGGGACGACGGCGAACCTGCGCGTGGCGGAAACCCGCTGATGCGGGTCGGAGTCGTCGGCCTCGGCCGGATCGGGCGCATGCACGCCCGCAACTTCGCACAGACCGACGCCGTCGAAGAGGTCCTGCTGATCGGGCGTGACCCCGACCGGACCGCTGCCGCCCTGGCGGACGTGCGCGCCTCCGTGCAGCCGGGTGCGCCCGCAGTGCTCGCCGGTCACCACGCGCCGGCCAGCGGCGCGGCACCACTGCGCGCCACCACGACGGAGCTGGCCACCGCGCTGCGAGAGGTGGACGCGGTGGTGCTCGCGACCAGCACGGCAACACATCCCGAGCTGACCCTGCTGGCCGCGCGCGCGGGAGTTCCGACACTGGTGGAGAAACCACTCGCGCTGGACCCGGCGCAGCTGCGCACGCTCAGCGACGACATCGGCAAGACGGGAACGGACGTGGCGGTCGCGTTCCATCGGCGCTACGACCCGGCACACCAACGGTTGCGCGAGCACGTGCGCAACGGCGATGTCGGCACCGTGCGGCTGATGCGGGCGGCCGGTCACGACCACCTGCCCCCGCCGGCGGACTACATCGCCACCTCCGGAGGCATCTGGCGCGACATGCTCGTCCACGACTTCGACTCCATCCCGTGGATCGCCGGTGAGCGAGTGGTCCGCGTCGTGTCCACCGGGTCGGTTCTGGAGGACCCGCGCTACGCCGACTACGACGACGTCGACACCTGCGCGGTGATCCTCACCCTGGAGTCCGGTGCGATCGCCACCGTGACCGGATCCCGGCACAACGGTGCCGGGCAGGACGTTCGCCTCGAGGTCTGCGGCACCGAGAACTGCTATGCCGTCGGCATCGACGACGCCACTGCTCTCACCTCGACCGAGCCGGGCGTCGCGGCACCGGCACGCGCGTACGAGGAGTTCGTCGACAGGTTCGAGATCGCGTTCCGTGCCGAGGCCGCCCACTTCGTGCGAATGGCGAGCGGCAACGCGCCCAACCTCACCCCGCCCCGAGCCGGCCTGCACGCCGTCGAGGTCGCGGTCGCCGCGACCACCTCGGCGCGCACCGGGCTCCCGGTGACCATCCCGACCACCCCCACCACGAACAGCTGAGGACCCCCATGGACCAACTTCGTATCGGATTGATCGGTGCCGGCCGGATCAGCGCCGCCCACGCCAAGAGCATCGATGAGCTGCCGGAGCTGACCCTGCAGCGGGTGTGCGATCCGGTGGTCGAGAACGCCGAGCGACTCGCGGCGTTGTATGGCGGCACGGTCTCCAGCGACCCCGCCGACGTACTCGGCGCCGGCGACGTGGATGCCGTGATCATCGCATCTCCCACCCCCACGCACGTCGACCTGCTGAACACTGCGATCGCGGCCGGCCTACCGACCTTGTGCGAGAAGCCCATCGACCTGGACCTGGCCCGCGTCGACAGCCTGCGCGCCGCAGCGGCCGCCGCCTCCGCGCCCGTCGTGCTCGGCTTCAACCGACGGTTCGACCCGCACTTCGCGGGGCTGCACCGCCGCGTCACAGCCGGAGACATCGGCCGACTCGAGCAACTGGCCATCACCAGCCGTGACCCGGCGCCGGCGCCGCGCGCCTACATCGAGTCGTCGGGCGGCATCTTCCGCGACATGACCATCCACGACTTCGACATGGCCCGCTTCTTCGTCCCGGACATCGTCGAAGTGACCGCCCGTGGCGCCAACCAGTTCAGCGATGACATCCGGGAGCTCGGCGACTTCGACGCCGTCGTGGTCGTCCTGTCCGGCGCCGACGGGGAACAGATCACGATCACCAACTCCCGCCGGGCCGTCTACGGCTACGACCAGCGGCTCGAGGCGTTCGGGTCGGACGGACTGCTCACCGTCGGGAACATCACCGACACCGCCGTCCGCCACTGGTCGGGAACGGCGGTCGAATCGCTCGAGCCTTATCAGAACTTCTTCCTCGAGCGGTATGCCGACGCCTACCGCCTGGAGCTGCAGGAGTTCGCCAAGGCCGCCCGGGGCGAGCCGAACCGTGCCCCGGGTTTCGAGGACGGCAGATCGGCACTCGTGCTCGCCGACGCCGCCGAAGAATCAGCGCGCACCGGGCGGACGGTCCGCGTGAGCACCAACGACTGAACGCACCCGATGGAAGGAAATCCCTTGTCCAACAACTGGATCCGCTCTCGTGAAGAAGCGGGCGACGACGACTTCGCCGTCGCCATCCGGCCGGACGGCACCAACTGGAAACACACCGGGCTGCTGATCGCCGACCTCACCGACGGACAGAGCCGCTCCCTCGCCACAGGTGACGACGAGTACGTCGTGCTCCCGTTGTCCGGTGGCGGCGACGTCGACATCGCCACCGAGGGGCTGACCGAGCGCCTGACCGGTCGGGCCGACGTGTTCGCCGGTGCTGCCGACGCGGCATACATCCCACGGGGCCGCCAGGTCACCGTGACCGCGCACGGCAGTGTCCGGGTCGCATTGTGCTTCGCCCGGGCCAAGGCCGACGTGCCACCGTCGGTCGTCCGCGCGGCGGACATCCCGGACGAGCTGCGCGGTGCCGGTCAGTGCTCCCGGCAGGTCCGCAACTTCGGGACCCCGGGTGTCATGGAGGCGAGCGCCATCATCGCGTGCGAGGTGCTCACACCGGCGGCGAACTGGAGCTCCTATCCCCCGCACAAGCACGACACGGAGCGGCCCGGTGTGGAGGCCGAGTTGGAGGAGATCTACCACTTCCAGGTCCAGCCGGTGTCGGGTGCGCCGGACAATGCCGACGCCTTCGGCTACTGCTGCGTGTACGGCACCCAGGACCGGCCGATCGACGTCAAGGCCCAGGTCCGCAGCGGCGACACCCTGCTGGTCCCGCACGGCTGGCACGGGCCCGCCATGGCCGTGCCCGGCTACGACATGTACTACCTCAACGTCATGGCCGGGCCGGGTGACGGCCGCGCCTGGCTGATCTGCGACGACCCGGCCCACGCCTGGGTACGCCAGACCTGGGAGACCGACCCCGTGGACGCCCGGCTCCCCTTCTGACCCATCACCCACCTCGAACCAAGCACGCAAGGAAGCAACGATGTCCGAAGACCTGTCCCGCAACCCCGACCCCAAGTACAACAAGCTCACCATCGGCGTCTGCCCCGATCAGTGGGGCGTGTGGTTCGCCGACGATCCGGTCCAGGTGCCGTGGGAGACCGCGCTGGACGAGATGGCCGACGCCGGTTTCAGCGTCATGGAGACCGGCGTGTTCGGGTACTTCCCGACCGACCCCAAGCGGATGAAGGCCGAGATGGACGCCCGGGGCATGCGAGTGGTTGCCGCGACCGGCTGGGGTGTGCTGCACAAGGCCGAGGCCTGGGCCGAGACCGAGCGGTGGTTCCGCGAGATCGCCGCCTGTCACGCGGAGGTCGGCGCGGAGTACATCGTGCACCTACCGCCGATGTACCGCGACGAGAAGACCGGCGAGTTCATCGACGACCGCACGCTCACCCCCGAGGCGTGGCGGCTCTACATCGACAACGCCAACAAGCTGGGCCGGATCATGAAGCAGGACTACGGCCTGCAAATGGTGCTGCACCCGCACGGCGACTCGCACATCGAGACCCGGGACGACATCGACCGGGTGTTCCGGGCCACCGACCCCGAGTACGTCGGGTTCTGCCTGGACACCGGACACATCGTCTACGGCGGTGGCGACAACGTCGACCTGATCAAGACCTACCCGGAGCGGATCAGCTACGTCCACATCAAGGCCATGGACCCCGCGATCGTCAAGCAGGCACACGACGAGGACTGGAGCTTCGTCAAGGCGGTCAAGGGCAAGTGCTCGGTCGCGCCGCCCGCCGGGGAGCCGGACATGCCGACGGTCATCGACGCGCTGGCGGCCCTCGACAAGGAGCTGTACGTCATCTGCGAGGAGGACATGTACGGCTGCGACAAGTCCTACCCGAAGCCGAACGCGATCCGCACCCGCGAATACCTCGCCGGTTGCGGCCTCGGCAAGCGCTGAGAGACGAGGCTGCGACATCATGGTTGTCCGCATCGGCATGATCGGCCCCGGTGGCATGGGCCGGGCCCACATCCAGCGCATCCACACCCAGGTACCCGGCGGCCGCGTGGTCGCCGTCACCGACGTCGACACCGACAACGCGAAGAGTGTGGCCGCTGAGCACTCCGCGACGGTGTTCCCCACGGCAGGCGAGCTGATCACCTCCACCGACGTGGACGCGGTGATGATCTGCAGCTACGGCCCGGCGCACGCACCCGACGTGATCGCCGCGATCGAAGCCGGCAAACCGGTTTTCTGCGAGAAGCCGCTGGCGCCGACCGCTGCAGAGTGCATCGCGATCATGGCGGCGGAGCAACGCGCCGGTCGCCGGTTGGTGACTGTCGGTTTCATGCGGCGCTTCGAACCGTCCTACCGGCAGCTCAAAGCGGTCCTGGACGCCGGGCAGATCGGCAACCCGCTGATCTTCCACAGCCGCCACCGCAACCCGACCGTGGTGCCGTACTACACCCGTGACATGTCGATCAACGACACCGCGATCCATGACATCGACATCTCCCGCTACCTCCTCGGCGAGGAGATCGTGTCGGCGCGGGTGGATGTGCCACGACAGACCCGTGCCAAGGCCGATCATCTGCAGGATCCACTCGTACTGATCCTCACGACCCGGTCCGGGGTCTGGATCGACGTCGAGATCTTCGTCAACAACGGGCACGCGTACGACGTTCAGGGCGAGATCGTCGGCGAGACGGGAACGGTCCGGCTCACCGACCAGAACCTGATCGACCACACCGGCAGCGCGGGACGCACCCACGCGTTGCCGATGGACCACAACCAGCGCTTCGGCAGCGCTTTCACCGTGGAGCTGACCGAGTGGATCGCGGCCGCCGCCGCCGGAACACACACCGGACCGACCAGCTGGGACGGATACGCCGCAGCCTGCGTCTGCGACGCCGCGACACGAGCACGCGACAGCGCCGGCACGGTCGCCGTCGACCTGATCGAACAACCCGCCCTCTACGCCTGAACCCCGAACACAGACAAGGCAATCCATGAACAGTATTTCCTTGCCCGCATCCCTTCCCACGCCGCGGCTGCCGCAGCACGTGCCTGCTCTGCGCTGGGGTGTGCTCGGCACCGGATGGATCGCTGAACGCTTCGTCAGCTCCGTCAAGGCGCACACCGAGCAGCAGGTGGTCGCCGTGGCCTCCCATGACGCAACGCGCGCATCCGGGTTCGCACACGACTTCGGCATACCGACGTCACACGGGTCGTACGACGACCTGGTCGCCCGTGACGACATCGACGTGGTCTACGTCGCCAGTCGGCACGAGGCACACACCGCCGACGCCCTCCTCGCGATCCGCGCCGGCAAACACGTGCTGGTCGAAAAGCCCTTCGCGCTCAGCCAGGACGACGCCAGGGCCGTGTTCGACGCTGCGCAGGCAGCCGGGGTGCTCGCGGCAGAAGCGTTGTGGACCTTCTTCCTGCCGAAATGGGATGTGCTCCGCCAGCTGCGCGAGGACGGGGTCATCGGCGAGGTCCGCCAACTGAGTGCCGAGTACGGCGAACACTTCCAACCGCCACATCGCATCCTGGACTCCGGCGAATTCGGCGGCGACTTCTTCGACCTGGGCCTGTATCCCGTCGGATTCGCCACGTGGTGGCTGGACGACCCGCTCGTCGCCGCGTCCCACCAGGTGCCGTACCCCACGGGCGTGACCGGCGCCACCAGCGCCCTGCTCACCACCCTCGACGCGCAGGCGACCGTCTCCTCGACGATCTTCGAGACCACGCCCACGCGTGCCTGGGTGGTGGGCACCGGGGCCGTGCTCGACATCGACGGACTGTTCTGCCAGCCGGGGCCGTTCGTGCTCCGTTCGCCCAGTGGTCACCAGGAGCTGCACTGGGACGAGCCACGCATCGCCCACGACGGCCTGCACCACCAGGCCAGCGAGATCGCCCGCGCCATCGGCGCGGGTGAGCTCCAGACCCCGATCCGCACCGCCGCCGACACGATCAGCACTGTCCGGGTGATGGACGACATCCGGCGGATCGCTCGAGCCGGTGCAAGCCGGAATGACTGACACGACACGCCGAGCGACCGACCAGTTGCTGGCCACCTGCTGGACCACTGCGGGCGACGCCGCCCCTGATCGTGCGGACCAGAGCAGCCCGCTCGATCTGCGCACCAGGGCGGAGGCCGCCCGCGCCGCGGGCTTCACCGGGTTCGGCCTGGTCTATGCCGACCTGCTGCAGTACGAGCGCCAGTACGGACTGCCCGGGATGAAGGCGATCCTCGCCGACAACGGCCTGGACCACCTCGAGGTCGAGCCGCTGGCGGGCTGGTGGGCCGGCGGCCCGGAACGGGTCGCGTCCGACGAGGTGCGGCACAACCTGCTGCGCTACTGCGAAGCGCTCGGCGCCCACCACATCAAGATCCACGGCGACGTCGACGACGGACCCCTCGAAAACGACCGGTGGACAACCGAATTGGCTGCACTCGCCACAGATGCGAACAACGTGGGCGCCAAGGTGGGCATCGAGTTCCTGCCCTGGTCGAACATCAAGACGGTGCATGACGCCCTCGATCTGTGCGAGCGTGCCGGACATCCGGCCGCCGGTGTGATCATCGACGTCTGGCACACCGAGCGGGGCGGGACACCCCCCGCCGCGCTCGCCGATGTTCCGCTGCACCGCATCGTCGGCGTCGAACTCAACGATGCGGACGCCCAGGTGATCGGCACGTTGTTCGAGGACACCGCCCATCGGCGGCGGTTGTGCGGACAAGGATCGTTCGACCTGCTCGGTGTGGTGCGCGCGCTGCGAACCGCCGGCTGGACCGGACCGTGGGGTGTGGAGATCCTTGCCGACGACTTCCGGCAACTGCCGCTTGAGTCGGCCACAAAGCTCGCATATCGATCAGCAGCGCGCATCCTGGCCGAATCTTGAAGGTCACGGCGTGGCGCGGAACCTCGCTCGTGATGCGCGCGCGAGGTTGCCGTCGGAGGCAACGGGTGAGCCACTCCACCAGGTCGGAACGTGTCTCCAGCGGGCCGGCTGATCCGGCGGGTGCAGGGCAATCGCGTGCTGTCGCAACAGCCGAACCCGAATACGGTCCGTGGCGTCGCGCGGCAGCCCTGCTGTTCCTGACGGTTGGCGGCTTCGCCATCGGCTCCAGTGAGTTCGCGGGGATGGGGATGCTGCGTAGCCTCGCCTCCGACACGCTGCCCAGGCTCGCCGCCGCACACCCCGACGTCGCAGCGGCACGGGCGTCCATATTCGTATGGGGGTATGCGGCCGGCGTAGT